>JAEEGL016361615.1_pt1 | contig 59041 bp, 47 predicted proteins | sample 9134231 | NCBI WGS metagenome assembly JAEEGL01 (sample SAMN16246548, study PRJNA631951) | gut metagenome | biome: gut microbiome; feature: rumen; material: fiber-attached | host: Bos | place: Iran: Karaj | collected 2018-10
CTCGCCACGGCCATCTCTGTCAGAACGTCTTCCGTCGCGGCTTCTCTCGCCACGGCCTCTGCCACCACGACCATCACGGTCTCTCTCTCCGCGAGTCTTAAAGTCTCTACGGTTTCTATCGCTCTTTTCAAAAAGAACAAGATCCTCTAGATCTGCGCCCATCTTAAGTTTCATAAATCCGGCTGCAAGCTGCTCTGCAGTATACTCGCCCTCTTCAATCTTCTGATTTACAAACTCAAGTGCCTGCGCTATATCACTATTCTCGATAATATCTATTACTTCTGCAAAAACCTTCTGAGACTTAACTCTTGTTATCTCTTTGGCCTTTGGAACATGACGCTCCTCAATCTTGGTATGGCAAACCTTCTCAATCTCACGAAGCTTGTACATCTCTCTTCCGCCTACAAGAGTAAAGCTCATGCCGCTTCTGCCGGCTCTTCCTGTACGCCCGATCCTGTGTACATAGTATTCAATATCTTCTGGGATATCGTAGTTAAATACAGCTTCTACGCCGCTTACATCAATTCCTCTTGCTGCTACATCTGTAGCTATCAGGATATTGATCCTTCCGTTTCTAAAGAGATTCATTACAGTATCTCTCTGGTTCTGGGAAAGGTCTCCGTGAAGACCATCTGCAAGGTAACCCTTCCCCTTAAGATTCTCAGCAAGCTGATCTACCATTTTTTTGGTATTGCAGAAAATAAGTGACCTTGAAGGATTGTAGAAATCCATAAGTCTTATAAGGACCTCTTCCTTCATCTTCTGTGGCACTCTGTAATATGCCTGCTCAATTGCTGCTACAGTGATTTCCTTGGGAGTCATCTTAATGTACTCGGCATCACTCTTCTGGTAGGTCTTAGTAATCTTTAAGATTGGTTCTGGCATTGTAGCAGAAAACAGCGCTGTCTGTCTCTCCTGCGGCATTCCCTGAAGGATTGTCTCAATATCCTCTCTAAAGCCCATATCAAGCATCTCATCTGCTTCATCAAGAACAAGGACCTTAACATCCTTCATCTTCATGGTATGTCTGCGCATATGGTCCATAACTCTTCCTGGAGTTCCAACCACAATCTGAACACCATTAGAAAGAGCCCTGATCTGTCTTGAAATATCCTGGCCTCCATAAACAGGAAGAACCTTGATTCCAAACATATACTTGGCAAAATCTCTAATATCATCTGCAGCCTGCATTGCAAGCTCTCTTGTAGGACAAAGAACAACTGCCTGAAGGTGCTTGTTATTTGGATCCACCTGATGAAGAAGTGGAATACCAAAAGCAGCGGTCTTACCAGTTCCTGTCTGCGCCTGTCCTATAATATCCTTACCCTGTATCATTACAGGAATAGCTGCCTTCTGGATAGGAGACATATACTCAAATCCCATCTCTGAAACAGCTCTTATTATTCTCTCATCTAGTCCTGACTCGTCATAACGAATCTTTCTCTCGTCGTTAACCTCGTTTTCTTTGATTATTTCTTTTTCTAAATCTTTACTCATATAACTCTCTAATTTCTACTACTACAATTGTTTCTTAATATGCGATACTAAACGATATACGCATGTCTTCGTACTGCGTACTCTCGACATGCTACGTCCATTCGGAAATCGATATACTCATAATATTCGCATATCTTTTTCCTCATGTACGTTAAGTCCTTTCATAAATGCAATTATTCGTGCAAGCACGAAATTGCATTTACTCAGTCCTAATATCGTTACATGTCTCCGCTCATGACGTCCTTGTTTTTTACGATGTAATCAACAAGTGAGATTATTGTCAGAGCAAGAGCGATCCACATAATGATCTGTGTAAGAAGATCATAATAAGGAATAATATCTCCAAGACCTGCGATCATGAGAATAACCATGATCATCTGGAATGTGGTCTTAAACTTGCCCCAATAACTTGCTGCAATGACTCTTCCATTATCAGCAGCAACAAGTCTGAAGCCACTTATAATGAACTCTCTTGCAATAATGATAACTACTATCCATGAAGGAATCTTACCTAGGTCTATAAGGCAGATCATGGCACTACATACAAGCAGCTTATCTGCCAAAGGATCCATAAACTTACCAAAATCAGTAATAAGGTTGTATTTTCTGGCAATCTTGCCATCAGCCATATCTGTAAGACTGGCAATTACGAAAATTGCTAGAGCAACCCACTTAAAGGTATCGTTTCCTGGAGATAACAATAAAAATGCCACGAAAAATGGAATCAAAATAACTCTAAGTACTGTCAGCTTGTTTGGTAAATTCATGTCTCTTCCTCCCCAATCAGATCATATTCATTTGAGCCTGTAATTCTAACCTTGATATAGTCCCCTGTTATCAGTTCTCTCTTTACGCCAGTCACAAAGACATATCCATCGATATCAGGTGCATCCTTGTAGGTTCTGGCAACGTAAGAAAAGCCTTCATCATCATCTGCATCAGTGATCCTGCCTTCAATTACAGCATCTACAACCTTGCCTACCATAGCCTTTGCATTGTCAAAAGCTATCTCCTGCTGAAGACGCATCAGTTTGTTGCGTCTGGTATTCTTGACCCTTTCTGATACCTGATCTGGCATTACAGCAGCAGGAGTATCCTCCTCCTGTGAATAAGTAAATACTCCAAGTCTGTCAAATCTGAGATCTCTTACAAGAGCCATTGTCTCGTTGTGATCTTCTGCAGTTTCTCCTGGGAATCCGCTTATAAGAGTAGTTCTAAGACAAATGTCTGGAATTTCCTCTCTAAGATGCTGTACAAGCGCTCTAATCTCTGCATTATTAGTACGTCTTCCCATCTTCTTAAGGATTCTGTCAGAACCAGACTGAATAGGAATATCAAGGTAATGACATACCTTAGGTTCAGACTTGATAGCCTGAATTATCTCTTCTGTAATTTCCTCAGGGTAACAATATAAAATCCTGATCCATCTAAAGCCTTCTATCTCACAGAGCTTGTGCAATAGCTCAGGAAGCTTCTTCTCTCCATAAAGATCAGTTCCATAAAGGGTAGTCTCCTGGGCAACAAGTAGCAGTTCTGTTACTCCTGCAGCTGCAAGATTCTTTGCGTCAGCAATAAGCTGTTCCATAGGAACACTTCTGTATGAACCTCTTACCTTTGGGATAATACAATAAGAGCAGTGTTTGTCACAGCCCTCAGCGATTTTCAGATAATTATAAAGACCACCTGTTGTGATCACTCTCTTAAGGCCACCAACAGGCTTTTTATTAAGATCATCAAAATAATTCTTGTGAGAAAAGAGCTTATTTCTCTCTATTGTCTCATCTAACGCAGTTATTATCTTGTCAGTAGATGATATGCCAAGGATTTCGTCTACCTCAGGTATCTCCTTCTGGATTTCCTCCTGGTAGCGCTGTCCAAGGCAGCCTGTAACAATAAGAGCCTTTAACTGGCCAGATTTCCTGCGCTCAGAAAGCTCTAAAATAGTGTTGATGCTCTCTTCCTTGGCATCATTGATAAAGCAGCAAGTGTTGACCACTGCTGCTTCTGCTTCTTCTTCATCATCAGTAAAGCTGTAACCGTGGCTGGATAACATACCCAGCATTACCTCGGTATCAACTCTGTTCTTGTCACATCCAAGTGACACAAATAAAATTTTCATATATTACTCGTTCTCTGTAGCCTCAGCCTCATTATTCTCAGAAGCATTCATCTCTTCTTTCTCTTCATCTGTAAGAATACGAAGAGTATCCTGGTTCATCTCATCAACAGCAATTGAAAGAGGCTTCTGCTTGTCCTTAACCTTAACCATAGGCTCGTCACCAGCAATGATCTGTCTAGCTCTCTTAGCAGTAGCCATAACTACTGAATATCTAGAGCTAACAACAGGCTCTTCGCCTTCCTCTACGCCTTTGTTCATAACCTTCATAAGATCAACATAAGATGGGTGTATCATATAAAATCCTTTCCTGCGTCTTACGCACATAACATACCGTATAAAATATAGTAAAGCACAATAATATCCATGCTAAAACTAACACATTATAACACAATACAAAAATATTAAAACAAATATTTAAAAATTTCAGAGATTTCCAAGTTCCTCTCTCATCTCTGCGATAAATTCCTTGTTCCTGTCAGGAGTATTGTGTGCTGATGATATTATACCATGAACTTCCTCAACAGCGTCCTCTAGTTTATCATTAATTACTATATAATCATAGTTTTCGATTCCCACAGACTCTTCAACTGCTCTGTTAAGTCTCTGTCTGATGACTTCCTCTGTCTCTGTTCCTCTTCCGCGAAGTCTCTTCTCAAGCTCCTTGGCAGAAGGTGGCATAACAAAGAGTAATACTGCATCCGGGTACTGCTTCTTGATCTGAAGTGCCCCCTGAATCTCTATTTCAAGTATAACATCAATTCCAGCATTAAGCTTATCTTCTACAAACTTTCTAGGAGTACCATAATAGTGGTTCACATATCCCGCATGCTCGATAAGTCCGTTCTCTTTTATAAGCTTCTCGAACTCTTCATTACTTACAAAGAAATACTCTCTTCCGTTTTCTTCGCCTGGTCTTGGATTTCTGGTTGTTGCTGATATTGAAAGCGCATATTGATCATACTTGGCAATAAGAGCCTTCATAATAGTACCTTTTCCAGCTCCGGAAAAGCCGGAAACAACTATAATAATACCTTTTCGTTTCATTTTTACTTCTCTCACTCAATTTATTTGTGATATACGTGTGTCTCCACTTTGGTACTCAATATCACTCTATATTTTGTATCTGTTCTCTTACCTTCTCGATATCAGTCTTAAGCGCAATGCCCCTATCTGAAATCTTAAGGTCAGTAGACTTGGACAAAATAGTATTGGCCTCTCTGTTCATCTCCTGTGCAAGGAAATCAAGCTTTCTACCAATGCCGTCCTTGTCATCACCCTTTATAAGTGCTTCCTTCGTAGCCTTAATATGGCTACGAAGTCTTGTAAGTTCCTCATCTACGCAAACCTTATCTGCATAAATAGTAACTTCCATAGCCAGGCGATTCTCATCAACCTGCTTGTCCTCTAAAAGATCTGCTATCTTCTCTCGAAGTTTTGCCTTGTACTCAGTAATGATCTCTGGTGAACGCTCTGTAATATATTCTACGTTCTCAAGCATTCCATCAAGTTTCTCGGTAAGATCCCTTGAAAGGAACTCGCCCTCTTTGACTCTTGATTCAAGGAACTGCTTGCCAGCACCATTTATAGCCTTCTTAAGTCCATTCCAAACCTCGTCTTCGTCAAGTTCTTCCTCTTCCATTGTAAAAACCTCTGGAAATCTTGAAAGAACAGAAATTCTGACATCATTATCAAGGCCAAAATCTGAAGCCATCTCATTAAGATAGTTGTAATACTCCTGAGCAATTGCCTTGTTATATTTTACCTTGGAATCTGATTCGGAAAAATCCTCATAGCTGATGAAAACGTCAACCTTACCACGTTTCATGTATGCCTTAAGTTCAGAGCGGATAGCCGCTTCAAAGGCATTGAATTTCTTTGGCATCTTAATGCCAAGATCAAGATATCTGTTATTAACAGACTTAAGTTCTACTGTATACTTGCGCTGTCCTTCTGTAACTTCGCATCTGCCGAAGCCAGTCATACTACAAACCATAATGCGCCCCCGTGAAAAATTAGTAAATTGTCATTTATTATCGCTAAAAATGCTAAAAATGAGCAATTCCAATATTCATCATAACGCAAATTCAAGGTCAATGTCAATAAAGCCCCATTTGATGCGACTTTTCGACATCGACCTTGCATAATCTATGACTGTATGTATAAAAAAGTTTAAAGTGTTGCCATAAATAGAAGTATACAGAACAGTACAACTACTACTGCACGTACTAAGAGGCCAACAATAGCACCCTTCTTGCACTTCTTATAATTTCTGATATAGTTCTTCTTTCTGAATACAAATGCAGCAAGAAGACCAAGTATAGGAAGGAAGAATGAAAGAATTGTAAGCCATACACTTCCTGTATCATGAACAGGTGCGCTGAGGATCTCGCTGGACTCAACTTCCTCGTCGCCCATGAACTCTGTGTTCTTGGCTCTCTGCTTCTTAGCTTCCTCTGGATCAATAGTAACAGCCTGAATAGGCTTGTTCTCATCACGAAGCTTCTTGTATTCCTCAATTTCCTTCTTGTTACCATATACAAAATGGTTATGTCCGATATTTACAAGTTCAGGCTTATCCTCTGAATAATCATGAACTGAAGGATCATAAGTAAACAGAACCTTGTTCTTCTCAAGTCTTGGATCTGGGATAGGAACCGCAGATATAAGAGACTTGGTATATGGATGAAGAGGATACTGGAAAAGTTCCTCTGTCTCTGCAACCTCAACGATATTACCCTTGTAGATAACACCGATACGATCAGAAATAAATCTTACGATTGAAAGGTCATGCGCAATGAAGAGATATGAAACTCCTCTCTCCTTCTGGAACTTCTTAAGAAGGTTCAGAACCTGAGCTCTGATTGATACATCAAGAGCTGAAATAGGCTCATCTGCAACTACAAGTTCTGGTTCCATAACCATTGCTCTTGCAAGACCGATACGCTGTCTCTGTCCGCCAGAGAACTCGTGAGGGTAACGAGTAAGATGCTCAGGAAGAAGTCCAACCTCTTCGATCATCTTCTCAACCTTCTGTACTCTGTCTGCCTCATTCTCATACAGATGGAAGTTATATAGACCTTCTGAAATAATATAATCTACAGTAGCTCTCTCATTAAGAGAAGCAGCAGGATCCTGGAATACCATCTGGATGTTTCTAATAACTTCTCTATCAAGAGACTTGGAAATATTACCAGAAATTCTCTCGCCCTTATACTGAATCTCACCAGCAGAAACAGGGTTAACTCTGATAACTGCACGACCAATTGTAGTCTTACCGGAACCAGACTCACCTACAAGTGAGAATGTCTCGCCCTTATAAATATCAAAGCTTGCATCCTTAACAGCCTTGAATGCACTGTCTCCCTTTCCGAATGTGATATCGATATTCTTCACAGAAAGGAGTATTTCTTTGCCTGTTTCTGGATCTATTGGACCATGTTCAGGAAATGAATTATTAGGCATTTTCAGAAACCTCCGTTACATTGTAAATCTTTAAAAACTTCTCATGAATATTCCGGATAATTTCCGGCTTTTCAATCTTAGGTGCCCTTGGATCAAGAAGCCATGTCTTAGCATAATGTGTATCACTTACCTTGAACATAGGTGGCTGTTCAATTGTATCAATCTTAAGGCAATATGGATTACGTGGAGCAAAAGCATCTCCAATAATCTTGTTGTAAAGTGATGGTGGTGTACCATTAATTGAGTAAAGCTCTGTATCTCTCTGAGCAAGCTGTGGAAGTGATGACAAAAGCGCCCATGTATAAGGGTGTCTTGAATCATAGAATACATCTTCTACAGTTCCAAGCTCTACTATCTGTCCGCCATAGAGTACTGCAACTCTGTCAGCGATATTAGCAACAACACCAAGGTCATGTGTAATGAATACGATTGTGTAACCGTATTCCTTCTGAAGATCCTTAAGAAGCTGAAGGATCTGAGCCTGAATAGTAACATCAAGAGCTGTTGTAGGCTCGTCGCAGATAAGGATCTTAGGCTGACATGAAAGAGCGATAGCTATAACGATACGCTGTCTCATACCACCTGAATACTGGAATGGATAGTCATCAAAACGCTTCTCAGCATTGGGAATACCAACCTTCTTCATGATCTCGATAGCACGAACTCTAGCCTCAACCTCAGAGCAGTTCTGGTGCTTCATAATGATTGAAGTGATCTGCTTACCAATAGTGATGATAGGGTTAAGTGATGTCATAGGATCCTGGAATACTGTGGCAATCTTCTTACCACGAGTCTGCCCCCAGTCCTCTGGATCTGTAACTCTTGCAAGGTTGATGTGGATTCTGCCTGTAAGCTTTGTCTCTGCTTCATCAACAAGCTGACAATACATAACATTGTCAAAGAGCTTGATCTTAACTTCCTCATCTGCAATATTCTCGCCCATCTTAAGAGCTTTCTTGAAATCAGCAAGAAGTCTTGCAACATACTTTCTTCTCTTAGTATAGCCAAATCTACCAACTGAAAGATAGATTTCCTTGGCAATAACTGAATTACGGGCTACCTGCTCCTTGGTAACTGCCTTGGCAATCTCATTCTTGTACTGATCCTTGAGAGCCTGAAGCTTTCTGTTGTAATCTGCAAGGTAAGCTGCATTAGCTGCAACATCTGCCTTGTGCTGAGCGATAAGATTCTCTCTTTCTCTTAAGATAGCCTTGATCTCATCCTCATAGCCCTTTATCTTCTTCTCAGACTCCTTGATCTTATCTTTTTCCTTCTTAGGATCAAAGGTCTGCTTTAAGTTAAATTCCTCTGTCTTCTTGAACTTAACGTCTGCGATTCTCTTGTTGAACTCCTGATCCTTCTCATCTGAAAGAGTCTCTTTAGCTCTCTTTTCTGATTCAAGATCAAGGATCTTCTTGTAAGTGTCTGCGCCAAATTCAAGTGGTGAATAAGCATTAAGCTTGTCTGTAATAGAGTTAAGCTCTCTCTTACCAGCTGCGTTAAGAGTAACGATAGTATTGGAAAGCTCCTCATCGTTGAAAATGATATCACCATTGCTGATAAATCCGTTAGAATCAAGCATTCCGGCGAAAGTCTTGGTAAATACTGACTTACCAGATCCTGACTCACCTACGATAGCAATGGATTCATTCTCGTAAATATCAAGTGAAATACCGCGAATAGCTGTAAGAATACGGCCTCTTACACGGAATTTTACTTCCAAATCTTTAACTGATAATAATACTTTCTTATCTTCCATTTTCCCGTTTTCCTTACATATGTGTTCTAGGGTCTGATGCATCGCCCAAATTCTGTCCTGTTACATAAAGAGCAACTGTGATGATTGAAGCAATTACTACAGGGCTCCAGAACTCAAACTGCCAACCAGGAGTTACCATAGCACTCTCTGCTTCATAGATAAGTCTACCAAGAGACATATCTGACATACCCATACCGATATAAGCAAGGAATACCTCATATGAAATGTATGAAGGAATCTCAACTGCAAGAAGTGTAACAATGACTGATGTCATAAATGGCAAAATATTCTTGGTTGCGATTCTTGTAATAGGTGTTCCAAGGCATCTGCTGGCAAGGTTATATTCTCTATCTCTGATAATGATAACCTGTGTTCTGATGAAGTAAGCAATAAACAGCCAACCAGTAATAGTAAGTGCAAATACCATTGACCAGAAGCTTGGTGAAAGGATAAGTACAAGTACTGAAATAAGAAGGATCTGAGGAACGTTACCAACGATGTTGTAAACCTCCATCATAAACATATCGATCTTCTTACTAAATCCCCAAATAGCACCAACCAAAACACCAATCGTCATATTGATGGCAGCGCAGATAAATGCCAGGGAAATTGATATTCTTGAACCTGTCCAGATAGCATCAAATGTTGACTGTCCTGAAGCTCCAGAACCAAGTATCCAGTGAATATTGTATCCAAACTTCTTCATAGCTGCGCCAGGCATAAGATGCTTGGCTGTAGAATCCAGAAGATTTCCGAACCTGTCGTAGCTTATAAGTGATGGATAAATATATGCAAACAAAATAATAAATGCAAGTAGTGAAAGAATAACTATATTTATTTTCTTCTTGAAGAACACTCTAAATACTGATCTCCAGTATGAATATCTAGGAGCTGTGATCTTCTCTGACTCAAGACTGTTGTGGTCTACGCGAGCAAAAAGCTCTTCATCTGTCATTCCCTCTACTGTAAAAAGAGAATCTTTATTTTCCATTGTCGTTGTCTCCGTTCTACTTAATATATTACCTAGCTTTTCCAGTGTAGCTGATTCGTGGATCAACTATAGAAATAAGTACGTCACCAGCAATGATGCTTACTACTGAAAGAATTGAGTAGAAAAGTGTTACACCAACGATAACACCATTATCATACTGGTTAATAGCAACTGTAAGCAGGTTACCTGCACCAGGTACTACATAAACACGCTCTGTAATAATAGCTCCAACAATTGATCCCAGGATACCAGCTGGTACACCGTGGATGATCGGAATAGCTGCATTCTTGAGAATGTGCTTTCTAAAGATCTCACTCTCAGTAAGACCGCCAGATCTTGCAAACTTGACATAATCTGAATTCATCTGGTCGATCATGTATCTACGGAGCCATTTCATCGTATCAGCTATAGGCTTAAGTGCCAGAGATACAATAGGAAGTACATATACCATCTTACTGGTTGCTTGAATATCAAATGTAGTAGGGAAGCCAAGCTTACCACCGATAGCCTTAAACAGGAAGATATAAGCAAGTGAAGGAACCGCTACAATAAATACTATGTAAAGTGTTCCAATCTTGTCTATAAGCTTATCCTTGTGTCTTGCCATTGCAATACCAAGAGGAATACCAATAAGGTACATAAGAAGAACTGCAATAATACCAATCGAGAAAGAATATCCAATCTTGGACTTACCATTCTTGAAAGTATTAACACTTGTGTAATCATCTGTGAATCTGTCTGAGTTAACCTTGTTGGTCTCTCTGGAACCATAAGAGAATACAGCAGTATGAAGATCATCAGCTGATTCCTCTGTAAGTCCTGTAGGGAATGTAGTTGTCTGCATTACATATGAACCCTGTTTCTTGGTCATTGTATCAAATACATCAATACCCTGATTGACTGCATAAGACTCACCAAGATTAAGTGTAAAGAGGTTCTGATGTACAAATGGGAACTGCTTGTCTACATATAACAAGTATTTGTGATATGTACCGTTACCCATAATAGCTGGAGCAAATGTATTGCCACCATAAACCGGATCATGGAGAGTAAATGTGATCTTCCTCTCTCCTATATCTATATCTTCATCAACATAGTGAATATTATCAACATTAAAAAGGCTAGTAATATATGTGATCAGTCTATGCGTGATAGGATAATCCTTGGACGCAAAGAGCTGTTGTGCTCCACCGTTAGCATATTTCTTGGGTGATACCATAATGGCGTTACATCTTACTACAGTGTAACCGTTGGCATCGCAATATTCCTGGAACTTCTGAACATACTCTGCTGTAAGTTCGCTGTCGTTCTCAGGCTTCTTACCAATTGAGGCAGCCTTAACTCTGGTCTCCTCATCAAGTTCTCCCTGTTCCTGGAGCATGATCAAATAATCCTGATATGTAAGGAGGTCAAGATATCCGTACTCCTCCCACTTTCTGTACATGTAGGCAGTTTTCTCGTTATTGCCATAGTTCTTAAAGACATTATCCTGAGCAAAGATCAGGTTTCTGTCCAGCATGGTATAGATCATTATCATTACGATAGTAACAACAACGAATGATGAAACAAGTCCATGCAATAGTCTTTTCAATACATACTTAGTCATAGCTTTTTCCCTTTGCGGTAGATAATTATTGTATAGCTGTATCTTGTGGTTTATGAAAATTTAATAAATACACAGCCACAACATTATACAACATAATGGAGAAAGTGGGAAGATGAAATTCCCACTTTCTCCAATTTTATTTGCAATATCCTATTACAAATCAAATCAGAATTGAGTACTAATTAGAATACTCCAAGGCTCTTAACCATGTATCCTGCATAGTCAGGAAGCATTGTGTCAAGATATGTCTGAGGATCACCATAGTCAGGACCCCATCCGGAAACATCCATCATATCAGCGTTCATCTCATAACCATACTCTGGATAGTATCCAGCATAGTACCAGTCATCTGCAGATTCACACTTAACAAGATTGATAACAACATTTCCATCAAGTGAAGTCTCAAGAGACTGCTTAAGAGCATTAGCTCTGTTTGTGTAAACCTCTGATCCAGAGAAGTAAGGAAGATCGATCTGGATTGGCTTTTCCTTGGATACTTCTACGCCCTGCTTAGCAAGCTCTTCTGTAGCTGCTGCAAGATATTCCTTAGCAGCTGAAGGATTGTACCATCCATCATATCCATCTGATGAACCATTTCCATCATCTGCACTTGAATCAAATGCCTTAACCTTAACTCCATCAGCATCAAGCTGAGCCTGTACAATCTCACCATAATTTGTTCCAGCTGCGAATGTTGTAGCTGTTCCGTTGATATCAACTGTAACTTCCTCAGGAAGAGTTACGAATGTACCAGGAGTATATGCGTTTCTAAGGTTATTGAGCTTAAGCTCTTCGCCCTGTGACTGAGCGTTGTATGAAGCTCTGTCAAGTGATGTTACTACTGCAAGTCTGAAATTCTTGTTCTGCATTGCGATAGATGTTCTCTGTGCATCCCATACAGTCTTCTCTGACTTTGCTGTTGTTGAATCATTGAAGTTTACAAAAGCCTTACGGTTTGTATTAATGAATCCGCAAAATGTTGTAGCCTCTGTATCAGTAACAATTGCATATTTGTCGAAATTACCGTCAGCCTTAGCTGTCTCAAGTGTTGATGTGTTAAGACCAGCAGATGTAAGTGTTCCTGCAAGACAGTCATTGTATGTCTTTGTTACGTCTGTACCATCCTCAAATACCCAGTTAAGAGTCTTAATATTCTGGTTGTCCTTGTTCCAATATGAAGGGTTAGCCTTCATAACGATTGAGTTGCCTTCTGTGTAACTTGTTACAAGGAATGGTCCGCAGTATGCGATGTGGTCTGGATCTGTACCATAGTTACCTGATCCTGTTCCCTGACCAAACTGTCCGCCCTGTCCTTCATAGTATGATCTTGAAAGAGGAGCAAATACACCGTAGCTAAGCATTGTAAGGAAGTAAGGAGTATCCTGAGTAAGTGTATACTCAAGTGTGTAATCATCAACTGCCTTAACACCTACTGTAGAGAAGTCTGTTGACTCACCGTTGATATACTCGTTAGCACCTACGATAACGCCCTGTACAAGGTACTCAAGACCACCCATAGCGTCCATCATGTGCTGCATACCAGCTACGAAATCGTCAGCTGTAAGATCTGCAACTTCTCTTCCCTGTGAATCAACCCACTTAACACCTTCACGGATGTGGAATGTGTATGTAAGTCCATCATCAGAAACCTCATAGCTCTCTGCAAGTGCTGGCTGCTGAACATTCTCAACATCATACTCCATAAGGCCATCATAGAAGTTTACAAGCTTCTCTGAATCAGCTGCTCTTGATGTTGCAAGAACATCCCATGTCTTAGCATCTGATGTGTTTGGATAGTTGAAAGTATCTGTTAATGTGTACCCCTTTTCCTCAAGGTACTTCTTAGCCTCTGCCTGATATGTGCCTGTTCCTTTAAGTTCATTGAGCATTGACTTAAGTTCAATGTAATCCTCTTTAGCGATGAAATCTGTTGTAGCGATTACGTTGTGCATACGATACTCATCATTTCCCCAAAGAGTAGTTGTAACAGAACCAGGAATATGTCTTCTGATAGCGTAGTTACCACCACGAGTTGAAAGTGGAATAAATACACCAGATCCAAGGAGCTTACCTTCAGCTAAAGCCATAAGAGCATAACGCTCAGAAATATTGTCTGTCTCAAGAGCCTTCTGATACTCTTCGTTGAATTCACCAAGAATTCTGTTGTAAACAGTTGTTGACTCTTCCTGATAGCCATCCATATCCCAAAGCTCTGAGTATGCATCAGCTGCAAGACGTGTGTCCTCTTCTACTCCTACAAGTGTTGGTAAATCAGAATCTGCCTCAGCTGTCTCTGCAGGAGCCTCTGTAGCTTCTGTTGCAGCTGTGTCTGTAGATTCGCTTGTCTGCGCAGCAGGTGTGTCTGTCGCAGGAGCCTGTCCCTGAGTACATCCAGCTAAAAGAGAAGCTGACATAGATGTAGCAGCAAGTAAGGCGATTACTCTGTTGTACTTCTTCATAATTTTCCTCCATTCGTAATAAGAAAATATATAAAAATAGCTACTTGTATCGTGAAGATCCAAATAGCACTTTTATCAAAAGATTATGTTCCCCACTTAGAAATATTCGTAAAAACGTCTTTGTTTTTACCCATTTTCAAACTTGTATACAATTATACTACCTAGCTTAAAATAAATCAATATATGATTCGGCATTAAACTATAACGATTACTTATAGCTTCTGATTGCTTTTCGTTAAGTTAAAGTTTAACAGTTTAAAGTGATGTGTTGTTACAATAATAAACCATATTGATTAATTTTGCTACACTTTTTTTACAAAATTTTTATTATTGTAATTTCGTTATTGATTATGGTCAAGTTTATAGACAAAATTACATTAATTTCACTTTGAATTTTTCACGAAAACAAGCCTGATTAAAGGCAAAAAATAACAGCCTCCGGATTACATCCAAAGGCTGTCGTAAACACAAATAGAAACTGAAAGTAAAAACCAATGCCTACTATATTATAGTGCAATTGCAATTAGCATACTAAATACATCAGATGATCAGAAAAATTATAAGCAGCTTGCGTATGCAGCCTCTGCTCCCTCTGTATGGATCTTCTTGAGGTCTGCAATTACAGCATCTGTAAGACCGGAAATCTTGTTAAGATCCTGATCCCACATCTTCTCATTAGAAAGAACTGCCTTAACAAGGTCCTCTTCTGAATCATTTCTGTGATCATAGAAGAACTCAAGAGCCCATCTGTCATCGCTTACAGTATAAGTATTGCCTGCAGGTCTCTTGCATACAAGGCCAGCATCTGTAAGCTCCTGTACATCGTTAGAATAGAATGCGATGTAAGCAGCAAGTGACATTGTAAGGCATACAGGAAGTTTGCCGTTCTTGTCAATGTACTGAAGGAAAGATGGCATATTTCTAGCCTTCCACTTACTTGTTGAGTTAAGTGAAATAGACATAAGCTCGTGATTTACAAAAGGATTATTGAAACGGTCCTTAACTGCTGCAGCAAACTCATTGAGGTCATTCTCATCAAGGTGATCTACAAGAGTAGGAATAACTTCCTCGCTCAGCATCTTATTCATAAAGCCTGCAACATTATCATTGTGCATGCAATCACGGACAATATCAAATCCAGCAAGGTATGCACCAAGAACAAAGCCTGTGTGCGCACCATTAAGAATACGAACCTTGCGGTGCTTGTAAGGCATAACATCAGGAACAACATGAACATTAACTCCAGCCTTCTTGAATGGAAGTCTGTCCTCAAGTCCCTCTGGTCCCTCAATGATCCATACACCAAAGATCTCGCCGACATCGATAAGCTCATCATGATAGCCATTGATCTTCTCAAGCTCTTCAACTTCCTTAGGATCACGGATTCTACCAGGAACAATTCTGTCTACAAGTGTTGAGCAGAAAATATTCTCCTCATTAACCCAAGTCTTGAAGCCATCCTCAAGCTTCCACTGATCAATATACTGGTTGACGCACTTAAGAAGCTCTTTACCATTGTTGTCAATAAGCTCGCAGGAAAGAACTACTATGCCCTTCTTGCCTGCCTTGTATCTTGCAAAAAGAACCTGTGTAAGCTTGCCAGGGAAGCTTGCAGCTGGAACATCCTCAAAGTTACAAGCTGGATCATAGTTAATACCAGCTTCTGTTGTATTAGAAGCAATGATGTCAAGCTCATCAGAAACAGCTATTTCCATCATCTTGTCATAATCTGCCTTGTTGTAAGGATTAAGACAGCAGTCTACAGCAGAGATAACACGCTTTGCATCAACCTTCTGTCCATTCTCGCTTCCACGAAGGTAAAGAGTATAGAGACCTTCCTGCTTGTTGATAAGCTCTGTAAGTCCCATCTCAATAGGCTGTACAAGTGCTACCTTACCATTAAAACCTGCCTTCTCATTACTAATATCAAAAAAGTAGTCAACAAACGCACGCATAAAGTTGCCTTCACCAAACTGAAGAACTCTTACAGGTGCCTCCTTGCATACATAACCCTCATAGCCAGACTTGGCTAATACATCATAGTTTAATAAATCCATCATCAAAATCCTCCTAAATTGTAAGCGCTTTCAAATCGCTTCAAAACGAATTTTTACTAATAATGTTATATCATATTTATGTAAGCGTTTACAATAGTAATTTTTGATTTTATTTAATTTTGATGATAGTCCATTTTTCTTATCAGTGCCCTGCTTATCTTGCCATTTGTTGTCCTAGGAAGCTCCTCCACAAAACATATTTTTCTGGGATATTTGTAAAGAGCAACCCTCTCTCTTACAAAATCCTGAATTTCATTTGATAGCTGCTGACTAGGTTCATATTCTTTATTAAGGATAATACTGGCCTTTACCAGAGTCCCTCTGTTTTTGGAAGGAAATCCAGTGACTGCGCATTCAAAAACTGCTGGATGCAGCATTATCACATCTTCTACTTCCGAGGGGCCTATGCGGTAGCCACTGGATTTTATAACATCATCATTTCTTCCAAGAAAAAAGATATTTCCATCTTTATCTTTTATAGCCCTGTCCTTGGTGTGGTATATTCCTTCATCCCATATTTCCTGATAAAGTGCCTCATCACCAAGGTAGCCCTTAAAGATTCCAAGTGGCTTTTTGGACTTATCTTTAGGAAAAATCACTATTTCTCCTTCACTTCCATCAGGGACCTCTTTTCCAGCCTCATCTACAAGCCTTATATCATATAGAGGACTGGCAATACCTATAGATCCTGAAATCTGCTCTCTGCCTACTGGTGTACATATCTGAAGGGCTGTCTCTGTCTGTCCAAAGCCTTCCCTTATTATTAGCCCTGTCTTTTCAGTAAATTTCTGTGACACTTCTATGGGCATTGGTTCTCCCGCTGTTGTAACCTGCTTAAGAAAAGACAGATCATACTTACTAAAATCCTCAAGAACCAGATATTTATAGATAGTTGGCGGCGCACAAAAGGATGTTACCTTCTCCTCCTTTAAAAGTTCCAGGATATCCCAGGCATAGAACTGTTCATAGTCATAAACTAAAACCGCCGTTCCAACAAGCCACTGCCCATAGAGCTTACCCCAGGCAGACTTGGCCCATCCTGAGTCTGCAACAGTAAGATGAACACCCTTATCAGTAGCACCATGCCAGTTTTTAGCTGTATAAATATGTGAAAGTGGGTAAGAATAGTCGTGGATCACGGCCTTTGGAGCACCATTGGTGCCAGAAGTAAAGTAATAGAGCATATGGTCATCTACTGTTGTTTCTACCCTTAAAAGTTTATCAGAGGCTTTTTCCATAAGCTTATCAAACATAAGAGCTGAGCTATACTCATCTCCAACTACAATCTGCGCTATCTTTTCTTTTTCTTTTGCCTTCCCTTCTGCATTTTTGATTGCATCACTTACCTTGTAGCAGATGTCATCTGAATTAACACATATAACAGCCTTAGCCCCGGATAAGGAAAGTCTCTCTGCTATATCATTAGCTGAAACCATGTGAGATGTAGGAATAGCCACGGCTCCCAACTTGTGAAGAGCAAGTATGCAGATCCAGAACTCGAAGCGTCTTTTTAATAGAAGCATCACGCTATCTTTTTTACCAATTCCAAGATCCATGAGCATGTTTGCTGCCTTATCTGATAGTCTCTTTAGTTCGGCAAAAGAAAAATTTCTTATCTTTCCATCTGTACTCTTATGTATAAGGGCTATTTTTTCAGGTTCTTCCAAGGCATATCTGTCAACTACGTCGTAAGCAAAGTTGAAATTCCTGCCATAGGAAAAGCTTATGTCACTTATGTTACCATTACTATCCAAAATCTCTTTATAAAACTCGGTATATAATCCCGCCATTTTTTCTTTACCAAATCCCTGCAAAAGGCTATTAAGGATTCCTTTCTAATATCCTATTGTTCTAAATTTCTCATATCGTAGATCAAGAAGTTCCTTGGAGGACTTTTTAGAAAGCCCAACTATTTCCTTATAGATTTCTTCCAAAAGATACTCAGGATCCATATTTTTTATGATCTTATCAATTATCCCAAGACTATAGAGCTTTTGAGCTGTTAGTCCCAGGGCTCTGGCAGCCACATCCGCCTTATCCGTGGTCTTCCATAGAATATTTGAGCAGCTCTCAGGAGAAACCACGCTAAAATAGGCGTCATCTATCATCCATATTTTGTCTCCATGCGAAAGAGCAAGAGCACCTCCGCTTCCGCCTTCACCTATAACTATTGATAAAATTGGAGTCTTAAGGTCAGACATTTCATATAAGTTTTCAGCAATTGCCCGCCCCTGGCCATGTTCCTCAGATTCCACGTCGCAGTAGGCCCCCGCAGTATCAACAAAGCAGATAACAGGCCTTTTAAATTTCTCTGCCTGTTTCATAAGACGCAGAGCTTTTCTGTAGCCTTCAGGCCTTGCGCTTCCAAAATTATGTTTGATCCTGCCCCCTGTATCTTTTCCCTTCTCAATGCCGATCACGGTTACAGGGATATCTTTTAAAAATGCTATTCCTCCGATCACAGCCTTGTCGTCACCAAATAATCTGTCACCGGAAAGCTCCACAAAATCAGTAAATATTCCCTCTATATAATCTATGGAAGTCCTGCGGCCTATGCCTCTGGCATTTCTAACAATTTCTATATCAGTCATGTTTTCTCTTTATTCCTTGTGATAATAAAATTCCAAACTCTAGTTGTATCCGTGGAGTTTTAGAAGTCTTTCCAGTATTTCTTTTTGCTCGTGCCTTTCAACAATAAGGTCTATAAAGCCGCACTCTTTAACTCTCTCTGCCTTTTGAAAGCCCTCAGGAAGAGCTGTCTTTAAAGTTTTCTCAACAACTCTGGGCCCCGCAAAGCCAACCCTGGCGCCTGGCTCTGAAAGAGTTATGTCCCCAAGCATCGCAAAGCTTGCATCAACACCGCCCGTAGTAGGATTTGTCAAAAGAACTATGTATAAGAGTCCGTTGTTGCTATGCCTCTTTACTGCAGCTGAAACCTTAGACATCTGCATAAGGGATATCATTCCCTCCTGCATCCTGGCTCCTCCTGATACGGTCACTCCTATAACAGGAAGGTTATTCTTAGTTGCATATTCAAAGAGTCTTGTTATCTTTTCGCCAACAACCGCTCCCATAGATCCCATCATAAAATTGCCGTCCATGGCAAAAATGCAGGTCCTAATTCCTCCAAGCATGGCTTCTCCGCAGATAACGCCCTCTTTTTCCCTGCTCTTTTCCCTGGCAGCTTTTAGCTTTTCATCATATTCAGGAAAATCTAGTATATTCCTTGATTCCAAGTCGCCATCAAATTCCACAAAGCTCCTTTTATCTGTAAGCATCAGTATTCTGCGTCTTGCTCTTACAGGAAAATAGTATCCACACGAAGGGCAGACAAAATTATTTTTCCTGATCTTAGAAACACTAGATAGCGTCTGACATTTCTTGCAGGTGATCCTTCTACTTCTAGTTCTTGTATTTTCACTTTCAAGCTCATTGTTTGCTTTTAAAAAAAGCTTTTTTAAATCCATTTCACAAAACCTTCTGACATATGGATGTGTCGTAATTTCCAATGATAAATCTGTTATTATCCATAAATTTCATATGCATTTCTCTGTTGTTATCAACTCCCACAAGTACAAACTCAGACAGGGCGCTCTTCATCTTCCTGATGGCGCCATCCCTTGTAGATGCGCAGACTATAAGCTTACCCAGCATTGAATCATAAAAGGGCGGAACCTTGTAATCTGTATAAAGAGCTGAATCAAACCTTACTCCTACTCCCCCTGGAACATGGAGCATCTTAACTGTCCCTGTTGATGGCTTAAAATCCTTGGAGCTTTCAGCGCAGATTCTGCATTCTATGGCGTGATTTCCAGAATAAACATCACTTTGTTCAAAGCTGATATCCATTCCTGCAGCAGTTCTAATCTGCCATTCCACAATATCAATTCCTGAAACCATCTCTGTTACAGAATGCTCAACCTGAAGCCTTGTATTCATCTCCATGAAGTAAAACAAATCTCCTTTTACCAGAAATTCGATTGTTCCCACTGTGACATAGCCAACCTTCTTTGTGAGTCTTGTTGAAGCCTCATACATTTCTTTTCTGAGCTTGTCTGATAAAACAGGTGCAGGGCACTCTTCTATGAGCTTTTGGTTCTTTCTCTGTACTGAGCAGTCGCGGTCTCCTAAAATAACTACCTTGCCCTTTTTATCAGCAAGGATCTGCACTTCAACATGCTTCACATTTTCAAGGTATTTTTCCATGAATATGGCATCATCAGCAAAAGAGCTGGCTGCTTCTTTTTTTACAAGTTCAAAGGCGTTATCTAGTTCTTCCGGGGTTCTTACTATGCGGATTCCCTTTCCTCCGCCGCCAGACCTTGCCTTTAAGATAACAGGGTAACCAATCTTCTCAGCTTCTTCATGGGCCATCTGGGCATTATCAAGGATATCGCTTCCCGGAGTAACAGGAACTCCAGCACTTATAGCAATTGATCTTGCCATCTCTTTTTGTCCCATCTGCTCCATAACTTCGGAAGATGGGCCTATAAGAGTAAGGCCATTGTCAGCGCACTTTCTTGCAAATTCGGGATTTTCAGAGAGCATTCCGTATCCTGGATGTATTGCCTTTGAATGTGTCTCCAAAGCCACCGTAAGAATAGCATCCATATTAAGATAACTGTCCTTTAAGCGGACTCCTCCGATGCAGTAGCTCTCATCTGCCATATTCACATGCAGGGCATCTCTGTCTGCCTCAGAAAACACAGCAACTGTCTTTATGCCCATCTCTTTGCAGGCTCTTATTACTCTGACTGCAACTTCACCACGATTTGCAATTAGGATTTTGTCAAACACCTTAGTTTTCCTCCGATATTATCGCAAAAGAAAAATCGCCGCTCATACATTTTTTGCCATCCACGGACACTACGCCCTTAAGGGCATACAAAGGATGGCTTTTCCTTACAAGACTTACATCAATCTTTATCTGATCTCCAGGATGTATCATGCCTCTGAATCTGACCTTATCAAGGCCCGTGTAGACAGGAAGCGTGCCTGCCTTCATCTCTTCTTCAAACAAAGCGCAGGCTGACTGAGCCATCATCTCGCACTGTATGACACCTGGAACTATTGGATTTCCTGGAAAATGTCCCTGTAAAAAGAACTCATCTCCCCTTACCTTGTAGTAGCCAGTTGCACTTCCATCCTCATTAAGGACCACCTCATCCAAAAGAAGCATTGGCTCTCTGTGAGGCAGGATTTTTTTTATCTCTTCTCTATTCATGCTATTTCAAAAAGAACCTGATCATACTCAACCAGGTCTCCCTCCTTGGCTCCAATCTTTGATATAACGCCGTCTACAGGCGCCTTAACTTCATTCATCATCTTCATAGCCTCGATACTGCACAGAACATCGCCTTTCTTGACAGCATCGCCTTCTGTAAATGTTCTGCCATTTACTTCTCCGTAAAACACTCCAAGAAGAGGGGATTTTACTTTTGCTGCCAAGTCACTTTCTTCCTGATTCCCAGCTTTGTCCTCACTTTGGGCTGCACTTTTTTCTGCACAGGAAATTGCATTTTCCTTGGCAGATGCTCCACAGGAAGCTTCAGGCTTATTCCTTGACATGCTTATCTTAAGGCCCTCTGCCTCAACGCACAGTTCAGTTAAATCCAGCTCTTTAAAGACTTCAACATACTCCTTTAAAAAACTCATAATGAATGCACCATCCTTTACTCATCGAACTTTTTAAATGCAAGGCAGGCGTTATGACCTCCAAAACCAAGAGATGTGCTGATGGCATATTTTAAGTCTGCACTTACCGCCTCGTTTGGAGTGTAATCAAGGTCACACTCTTCATCTTTTTCCTTGTAATTGATAGTTGGTGGTACGATACCATTTTCCAGAGCAAGGACAGAAACCAAGGCTTCAACTGCACCAGTTGCTCCCATCATATGTCCTGTCATGGATTTTGTGGAACTAACGTGGATGTCATAGGCATCCTTGCCAAATACTGCCTTGATTGCCTTTGTCTCCATTGCATCATTTAAATGAGTTCCTGTTCCATGGGCATTTATGTAAAGGCTCTTGCAATCCTTTATACCGGATTCTTCTGTAGCACTCTTTATTGCTCTTATGGCGCCGCTTCCTTCTGGATCTGGAGCTGTGATATGATACGCATCCGCAGTGTTTCCGTATCCTGTCACCTCCGCCAGGATCCTTGCTCCTCGCTTTTTGGCATGCTCATATTCCTCAAGAACAAGGATCCCGGCACCCTCACCCATAACGAAACCGCCTCTTCTCTTATCAAAAGGAAGACTTCCTTCCTCAGGGTTCTCAGAAAGATTAAGTGCCTGGCAATTAACAAAGCCAGCCATTGAAAGCTCATTGATGGAAGCTTCTGCTCCGCCTGCAATTATTGCATCGGCGTAGCCATGCTTTATTGCTCTGTATGCCTCACCAATTGTGTGGGTCGACGTCGCGCAGGCTGTAACTACAGGAAGTGTAGGGCCTTTTGCTCCAAACTTTATAGAAATAGCTCCAGCTGCCATGTTGCTGATCATCATAGGTACAAAAAATGGTGATACAAAATCAGGTCCCTTATCATTAAGCTTATTGTTTTCCCTGATAGTTGAATTGATACCTCCAATGCCAGAGCCCACATATACTCCAAATCTTTCCTTATCAAGGTCGCCATCAAGGATCCCGCTCTGCTCAACTGCCTGCCTGGCAGCTCCCATGGCATACTGCATAAAAAGATCTGACTTTCTGATTTCCTGCATGGACTCATAATACTTTTTGGGTTCAAAATCCTTGACCTCCGCATCAAGACTTACCTTGAGCCTTGAAGCATCAAATCTCTCAATTTTCCCAATTCCGCATTTTCCATTTTTTATATTGTCCCAAAAGGTCTCTATGTCATTCCCTATAGGTGAAATAACTCCAAGCCCCGTAACTACAACTCTACACATACATTCCTCCATCTACCTTTATTACTTCTCCTGTGATATAAGATGATCTGTCAGATGCAAGGAAAAGAACCAGTTCTGCCACATCTAAAGGACTCCCCAGTCTTCCCAAAGTGATCTGCTTATTTATTTCCTGAACCTGCTCAGGACTTAATTTGTCTGTCATATCTGTAGCTATAAAGCCAGGGGCTACTGCATTACATCTTATATTTTTTCTTCCGTACTCTTTTGCTACAGACTTGGTAAAACCAATTATTCCAGCCTTGGATGCAGCGTAATTGGTCTGGCCTTTATTGCCCATAAGCCCTACCACAGAACTGATATTTATGATGTTTCCATTCTTTTTTCTTACAAACTGTCTTATAAAAGACCTGGTGACAAACATGGTTCCTTTTAGGTTTACGTCAATTACATCCCCGATATCCATTATTGAAAGAGAAGGCAGGATATTGTCTCTGGTTATTCCGGCATTATTTACAAGAATATCTACGCCTCCGAAGTCTGCTGTTATTTCCTCTGCCGCACTCTCAACTTCTTCAGGGTTCTTGATATCACAGGTATAGAGCCTTGCATCAACGCCTTTTTCCTTAAGCTCTTCAATAAACTTTTTGGCTTCCTCTGTGGCTCTTGTTGCGATGATCGCAAGATTCGCCCCATTTTCAGCAAACTTTTCTGCAATAGCTCTTCCGATTCCTCTACTGCCGCCTGTAACAACGGCCACTTTTCCTTTAAGCATAATTTAGTTCCTTTTTTATCTTTTCAAGAGATTCAAGATCGCAGATATTGAAGATTCTGGCGCCTTTGACAGTTCTTTTTACAAAGGAGGAAAGAGTCTTTCCAGGCCCACACTCTATAAAGGTGTCAACGCCGTCCTCTGCCATATTAAGAAGGGTTTCCTCCCACTTTACGCTGTTTGATATCTGCTCAGTCAAAAGATCTAAGATCTGGCCTTTATTTTCAGGATATAACCTTGCAGTTTTATTGGCGTAAACAGGTCTGTGTTTCTCATTTACCTTGTATACATTGTTATCAAGAAGCTCATTTTTAAGCTGTTCTGAAGCCTCCTGCATATATGGTGTATGGAATGATCCGCTGACATTCAGCTGCACAAACCTGATCTTCTCACCAGTAAGTTTTTCTTTAAAAGCTTCCATATTAGAATTAGAGCCCGAGACAACAATCTGACCAGGGCAGTTATAGTTGACAGGATAAACTTTAAATTCTTCGCAAATATCTTCCAAAGCCTTTTTATCCATTCCCATAACAGCAACCATGGTGCCCTTGTGTTTTTTAGAGGCTTCCTGCATGAGCTGGGCTCTTTTGCAGACAAGCTTAAAGGCGCTTTCCTTGGAAAGTGTGTCAGAAACTGCCATTCCTACTACTTCTCCCAGTGAAAAGCCCGCCACCACGTCAGGATGGATTCCGGCACTTTCAAGGGCCAGAGCTCCTGCAATATCAGCAAGAAAAAGACAAGGCTGTGTGTTTTTAGTTTCCTTTAGCTCCTCTTCTGTGCCCTTTAGCATCTGTATAATTGTTCCTGGCCTTATGGCCTCAGCTACTCCAAAAAAATCATGGACTGCCGGAATATTCTCATAAAGATCTTTGGCCATTCCCGGGAACTGACTTCCCTGACCTGAAAATATAAATGCAATTTTTCCCATACTTCCTCCGCAAATATGACATGACTCTTGTCAAAGACTCATATAGCTATCTTTAAAAGTTTCTCTGCCTCGCCTGTAATGGATGTGATTATTTCCTTGCAGGTTCCTTCTTCTTTAACAAGGCCTGCAATCTGCCCACACATACAAGAGCCTGTCTTTACATCCCCATCAACAGCAGCTCTTCTAAGTGCTCCTGCTCCCATCTTTTCAAGCTCATCTGCTGTAGTTACTCCATCGTTTTCCTTGGACGAAAACTCTCTTGTCATGGAATTTTTTAGGGCTCTTACAGGGTGTCCCAGGCTCTTTCCAGTAACTATTGTGTCTCGGTCTTTAGCCTTTAGAACTTTTTCCTTGTAATTTGGATGGACATTACACTCCTTGGCTGTAAGGAATCTTGTTCCCATCTGAATTGCCTTTGCTCCCAGCATAAATGCTGCAGCCATTCCTCTTCCATCAGCAATTCCTCCAGCCGCAATGACAGGGATACTGACAGCATCAACAACCTGAGGCACTAGGGCCATTGTAGTTGTATCTCCAACGTGGCCTCCTGACTCGCATCCTTCTGCAACTACAGCAGATGCGCCCATTCGCTCTACCATAACTGCAAGGGCTACGCTGGCAACTACGCAGATAACCTTAACTCCATTAGAAATGAGCTTGTCCATATATTTGGCAGGGTTGCCTGCACCTGTTGTAACAACCTTTATCTTTTCCTGGCATACAACATCTACAGCTTCTTCAATATATGGGCTCATGAGCATCAGATTTACACCAAAAGGCTTATCAGTTAATTCCTTGGCCTTTTTTATCTGGGCTCTCAGCTGCTCTCCATTTGAGTTCATGGCTGCTATAAGCCCAAGTCCGCCAGCATTTGATACAGCCGCAGCAAGATCAGCATCTGCAATCCAGGCCATTCCGCCCTGAATGACCGGGTACTGTATCCCCAGCATTTCACATACAGGATTTTTTTCCATTTTCTCCTCCAAGCAAACAGCAAATATGCGTATTAAGAATTTGATGTCTCGATAAGTGCTGTAAGTTTATCAATGTTTGTAATGTCCTGTGAAAGCTCGATCTTGCAATCAAGTTCTTCCTGCATCTGCATTACAAGCTCCATGATGTCAAGTGAATCAAGTCCAATCTCAGAAAAAGATGCGCTTGTTGAAATCTCTGACTCCTCCTTATCGAGATACTCTGCGATAATTCTTACTATTACTGCCTTTACGTCCTTCATTTTTTGTCTCCTTTTATGTATGTTTTTTTGTTTGATTTTTCTATGAAATAATTCATTTCTTTGTTACAATAATCTTGGGGGTTACCCCCAGGTCAAGAACAAATTTTTAGAATCCATGAGGTTTTTTATTATGGCAAAACATAGTTTCCAAGACGACAAGAAGGAATATTCATTATCAGTTGGACAATTCGCGAAATTATGCGGAACTACAAGGGACACCTTGAGACACTATTATGAACAGGAAATTATCATTCCAAGAGTAGATGAAAATAACGGCTATCACTATTATTCTGCTTCTCAGATTGGATCTTTTTTCTTTATAACCACCATGAGGCAGGCCGGGTGCTCTCTTCAGGAAATAAAAGAGACAATCCACTCATCCTCCAAGGAAGCAATAACAAGGCTTGCAAACGCCAAAATCCTGGATATGCAGAGGGAGCTCTTTTTAATAAATAAAAAAATAAGCGCCCTTCACCTTGGTATGTGGATCTTAAATACCTGTGAGGAACACGGCTATAATAAAATCTATGAAGATATAGCTCCCGACATCAGTGTCTCATCCACGCCTATCAGAAACAGTGACAACGCATACCACACTGCTGACATTGCAAAAGATATCTCCGTGCATCTTAGTAAAGCTGCCGGAAATGAGACTTTGTCTACCTTTCCAACAGGCGTAACAATCAGCTATGACAATCTTTTGAAAAAGAGGTATGTCTATAACAGCATAGTAAGTCTCTCATTCCTTCCTGCCGATAATCAGGACTCCAGGTTCCTTCCTAGTAACAAAATTGTTGCCTGTTATCATGAGCATGGTCCATCAGACATAGAAAAACAGTACCAAAAGATGGTATCCTATATAAAGAGACATAATCTAAGGCCGCTTTCCGACCTGTACATCGTAAGCCTCATAAACTTGTACGATAAAGAGAAACAGCACACTTACTTTAAGTACTTGTTTATCTGCGTTGAATGAGGATGGATTGCCGGATCATCCATTTATTCGTACCAATGATATAGATGGATTTATTTCTTATGACGGAGGAAAAAAATAAATGACAGAAGTAAGTAAAGTTGTAACACAGGATTTTTCCATGGATTATTTCAAGTTTGGAAATGGAAAAAGAAATCTTGTTATCATACCTGGACTTAGTATCCAGAGTGTTATGGGGGCAGCCAATACAGTAGCAGCTGAGTATCAGATGATGGAGGACGATTTTACTGTTTATGTTTTTGACAGGAGAAGTGACATTCCAGAAGGCTACTCTATTTTTGATATGGCAAAAGACACAGCAGAGGCCATAAAAAAGCTTGGCCTATCTAAGGTGAGTATTTTCGGAGCCTCCCAAGGGGGAATGATAGCTATGGTAATTGCCATAAACTATCCTGATCTTGTAGAAAAGCTTGTTCTTGGTTCAACTTCATCTCACATAAGGCCAGCACAGGCAAAGGTGCTAGAGAGCTGGATCGAACTAGCAAAAAATGGTGATGCCCACTCTCTCTACCAGAAATTTGCCAAAGAGGTCTATCCGCCAGAAATCTACTCAGAATACGCAGACTACTTCAATGACATCAGTAACACAGTAACCACCAAGGATCTCGAACGCTTTGTAATCCTGGCAAGTGCTATCATAGGTTTTGACATCTCTTCTGACCTCAAGAAAATCCAGTGTCCAACTCTTGCCATGGGCGTCTTCGAAGACGAAGTTCTTGACAGCGATGCCACCATGGAGATAGCCGAAAACCTCGACTACCGTCCCGACTTCAAGCTCTTCATGTACATCGGCTACGGCCACGCCGCCTTCGACACCGCCCCCGACTACCGCGACCGAATCCTCACCTTCCTCAAGGGCTGAAACTCCCTCCACTTTTTGCCCACCACTAAATGCCAAACAGGGGCCTCTTGTTCAGAAAGATTTTTTTGTCGGTTCTCTCGCTGGGATTTAAGGCATTCCCAAAGATGCCCCAAAATCCTACGAATTAAACTCGGCTCGTCCTGGAACTTCTTAGGCGGGTGGATTTAATACTCGCGAGCGTTAGCAAAAAGTGCCATTTTCTAATGCTCCCAAAGCAGCCTTTCCAGCGCATGCGAAGCTTTGTTTGAAGCAGGACGGAGAAAATAATATCTAAAGAAAATGCCATTTGACGCCTTGCGTCATAAAAAAAATGCGAAATCAATCTTTTAAGTGTACTTAAAGAAGCTGATTTCGCATTTTTTGTTATGGCCCGCTTTGCGGGCTATGGCATTTTCTATTTTAATACTTCTGACCGTCCTGCAAGTTTAAGCTGCAGCATGCGCATTGAAAGAAAGGCTGCGGGAGCATCTGAGAAAATGCGCACTTTTTGGTCGCGAGCGAGATTAAATCTCTTGCCGTAGGAGGCCAGGACGAGCCTCGAACAGGTAATTCGTAAACAGGATTTTGGGACACTTTGGGATAGCTCTTAAATCCTCAGCTCTTTCTTACGCCAAAAAAATCTTTCTTGAACAGCGAGGCCCCATCATTCACTTTTGTGTGAATGCAAAAAAGTGGAGGGGTGATGCGGGTTTATTTGTAGAGGTGAGGATTATAGTGTAGAATAAGATGCTAGGTGATAGCGTGGCGGCGAGGGGTCGCAGGCGGTAATTTTTGTTAATGAGGTTTTAGTGTTATGGCTTTTGATGGAATTACAATTGCAAATCTGACTAGAGATTTTAATGACTACTTGGTTGGTGGTCGTATATATAAGATTGCGCAGACAGAAAGTGATGAGCTTTTTATTACGGTTAAGCTTTCGTATGAGAATGCAGAGAAGTTTGGAATTAAGCAGGTCAAACTGGTTTTGTCAGCTGATGCGTCTCTCCCACTTACTTATTTAACGGATGAGACTAAGGCTTCTCCTATGACAGCTCCCAATTTCTGCATGCTTCTTAGAAAGCATATCCAGAATGGAAGGATCATGTCCATAACTCAGCCAGGAGGGCTTGAGAGAATCATCAGGTTTGAGGTTGAGCACTTAGATGAAATGGGTGATCTAAGGCATAAGGTTCTTCTCATAGAGATAATGGGCAAATATAGTAACATAATCTTTACAGATGAAAATAATATTATAATTGATAGTATTAAGCATATTCCAGCTTCTGTAAGCTCTGTACGAGAGGTTCTTCCAGGAAGGGAATACTTCATTCCTTCTCAGGATAAGGCTAACCCTCTTACTACAACTGCTGATGAGTTTTCAAGCTGTGTCCTGAGTAAGGGTATGCCTTTATTTAAGGCTATTTATTCAAGCTATACAGGACTTTCTCCTATTGTAGCTCAGGAAATCTGCTATAGAAGCGGCGTTGATGCAGACAAATCTGCAATTGCGCTTGATACTACTGAATCAATAGCTGTATATAGAGCATTTAATGATGTAATGGAGCTTGTTCGAAATGGCTCTTTTACTCCTGCCATAATTTATGAAAATGATGCTCCAAAGGAGTATTGCTCTATTCCGCTGACATTGTACGGTGTTTCAGAGAATGCTGAAAAGTCGAAGGATATAGAAGTAAATAGCGAAGGAACCAATGGCGGATATAATTACACTCTCTTTGAGAATATTTCTACTCTTCTTCAGAACTACTACGCTGAAAAGAATGTCGTTACCCGAATCCGTCAGAAGTCTGTTGATCTTAGAAAGATTGTTCAGACTGCCCTTGAGCGCAATGTCCGCAAGTACGACCTTCAGCTCAAGCAGATGAAAGACAGCGAGAAAAAGGACAAATACAGAGTATATGGAGAGCTTCTTACAGTTTACGGCTACAGTGCTGAGCCCGGAGCAGAAAAAATAACTGTAAATGACTATAACACTGGCAAAGATGTAACTATAACTCTTGATCCTACTCTTACACCTTCTCAGAATGCCAAGAAGTACTTTGACAAATATACAAAGCTAAAGAGAACTGCTGAAGCCTTAGATGAACAGATGAGGGAAACAAAAGAGGCTATTGACCAGCTTGAGTCCATTCAGACTGCTCTTGAGATAGCCCAGAAGGAAGAAGACTTATCCCAGATCAAGCTAGAGCTTGCACAGAGCGGCTACATCAAGCAGCACTTTTCTGGCAAGAACGGCCGCCGTGAAAAGATCACAAGTAAACCCTTCCACTATCTTTCAAGTGATGGTTTTGACATTTATGTTGGAAAAAATAATATCCAGAATGATGAACTTACCTTTAAAACTGCTAACGGTGGCGATTGGTGGTTCCATGCCAAAAAGATTCCCGGATCCCACGTAGTTCTTATAACTAAGGGTAAAGAAGTTCCAGACAGGGCCTTTGAAGAGGCTGCAGCCCTTGCTGCCTTCTACTCTAAGGGAAAGGTCCAGGAAAAAGTTGAAATAGACTACGTTCAGAGAAAAGAAGTAAAAAAGCCAGGAGGCGCCAAGCCCGGATTTGTTGTATATTACACAAACTACTCCATGGCTATCGCTCCTGATATTTCATCGCTTAAACTTATCAGTGACTAAAATTCTATAAAACTGATGAAAAAGCTCCACTATGATAAAGACCAAAGTCTCACTCATAGCGGAGCTTACTTTAATTAGATATCTTTTTTCTCTTATTCCATAGGAACATTCTTGTAAGGAATAAGAGTCCTCTTACGCAGAGCTCTGTACACATGGCAATCCAGGCACCCTTAAGGCCATACCTTGATCCCAGGAAAATTGCCAGTGGGATTCTGACCATCCAAACACTTGCAAGGTTTAAAACGCTTGATAGAAGGGTTTCACCTGCCCCTCTAAATACTCCGGCTGCAGTAATTGCTGCCCCATAGAATAATTCAGCAAAAGCCTCAATCCTGAGTATCTCCGTTCCAAGGGCTCTTATAGTAGGATCTGGTGACAATATTCCTATCATCTGCGGAGCAAACACCCACATCAAAAATCCGCTAAAGCCCATAACAACCATTCCCAGGATTACACACATCCAGCCAAGACGCCTGGCCTCTTCTCTTCTCCTTGCTCCTATGCACTGGCCTACGATTGTAGTCGCAGCTACACCGATTCCAAAGCCAGGCATATAGCAAAGGCTCTCTGCTGTAATGGAAAAAGAGTTAGCGGCAACCGCCTCAGTTCCAAACTGGGAAACGATTCTTGTAAAGGCCACATAGGCAAAGCCCATGATTATATTATCTATGGCTACAGGAATAGCTATCTTAAGGGCGTGAGGTATATCACTTCTTGCAAAAGAGGAAAATGAAGACTTCTCTTTTTCTTTTCTCCCCAAAATATGAAGCATTGGAGACTTAACCAGTAATATGTACATCATAACTATGGTGGTTACAATGATTGATATTGAAGTACCAAGTGCTGCGCCCACAACACCAAGGATTGGGATAAGCAGCGCATTAAAAAGAACGTCAAGGCCACACATTATAACGCTAAGTATGCTTGGGACCTTGATATTTCCGCTACTTTGTATCATTCCCTGAGATATATACAGCATCTCATGAACAGGAATTGTAAGGGCATATACCAAAAAGTATGCTGAAGCGTCTCTTCTGATTTCAGCTGCTCCTCCCATCCAGGTTGGGAGAAATTGGCTGATTGATACGCAAACCGCCATAAGTGCAATGCCAAAGCCAAGAACGCACAATAATCCCCACTTAACAATAGCTCTTGCTCCAGCTTCATCTCTAGCTCCTATCTTGTGAGCAACACTAACAGTAAAGCCCATGCTTGCAGCCGTCATAAGACCTCCAATAAGCCATGTTGTGCTGGTTACAAGCCCGATAGCTGCAGATTCATTAGGGCCAAGGTGTCCAACCATTGAGGCATCTATATATTGCATGATAACCGATGATAACTGAGCCAGGATTGCCGGCAAAGACAGCCTTATTATCAGCAGAATTTCTTCTCTAAGTGTTAGTTTATCTCCATTTCTAATGGCTAAAAGATGGTCTTTCATTCCTATACTGATCAGATATGCAGCATATTCCTACATATCAGATATTCTCCTATTTCTCAAGATAAGCGCCTCTAGCTATCAAAAGCTGAGGCACTGCTACATTTTACATTGCGCGCTATCTATTTGCAACTGCCAAAACCTCAATAGCCTCAAAAGTGTACAAGATAATCCTATTGTTATAAATATAAAAAGTATATAAAATTATAGATAATGCTAGATAAGCTTTCGTTTTAGAATGAAAACTCTAGTACAGTTTTGAGGGGATACAAGAGATGATCAACGGTAAAAAGATAATTGCCCTATGTACATATAGAATCTATGAATCCCAGGAATTTACCTTCCTGTCTGAACTTGGTAAGCTGATGCCAGATAACAACTGCCAGCTTTTTATATATGCCATGAATTCCGAAATAGGGATCACCAATAATGAGTCAGCTGAAACAGCGGTCTTTAACCTGATCCCCTACGATAAAGTTGATGTCGTAGTGATCATGAATGAAAAGATCAAGGTAAAAAGTGTTACTCAAGGCATAATAGATAAAGCAAAAAAAGCAGGAGTACCTGTCATAGTGGTTGATGGCCATTATGAAGGCGTTACTTCTGTTTGTTATGACTATGCCGGCGGTTTTGAACAGGTTGTAAGACACGTTATAGAGTTCCACAAAGTTAAGCGCCCGCATTTTATGGCAGGCCACAAGAATAATGCTTTTTCCGAAGAGCGACTTGATATGTTCAAAAAGGTTTTAGCTGAAAATAACATGCCCTTTGATGAGAGTATGGTAAGCTATGGTGATTTCTGGGCACTTCCCTGCAGGGCAGCAACTAATGAACTGTTAAAAAGAGATGTTCTCCCTGATTCGATCATCTGTGCCAATGACATCATGGCCATCAATGTCTGCGATGTTTTAAACGAAGCAGGCTTAAAGGTTCCTGAAGATATCCTCGTTTCAGGCTTTGATGGAATCGACGAAGCTTTCCTTTCCTCTCCTGCTATCACAACAGCAGTCTGCGACAATGGAAAAATGGCTCACGCCGTTATGGAATCGCTCCTTGATGTATTATCTGGTAAAACTAATGAACAAAAGAAAGTTAAACCTATTTTTATAGCCAATGAGTCCTGCGGTTGTCCCAGAGAAGATCATCATATAATTACAACAGTCAGCGAGCTTAATAATCTCTTTTACCACCACGAAGATGAAATCCATGTTTATCAGAATGTAATTTCCAAATTTATGATGGGAAAAGAGCTGGGAAACAGTATAAGGTATCTCAAGGAAAACTTTGCCAAATATGCTCAGGTTGTAGTAGAAAAGTCCTGCTTTAACATGGATCACAATTTTTTCTATGATGATATAAAGGATGGGGAGAAAATTGTTGTATATGACTCCTATAGTGATTCCGACAAGTCTTTTCCCTACAATGAAACAGAGATTATCCCTCACCTTGACGAGATCCTGAAGATTGGTCAGCCACTTATCTTCAACAGTCTTATTTATTTGGATAAATGCCCTGGGTTTGTATGCTACTCCTATCCCAGGACTATGCTGATTGACTATAATCAAACTCCAAATCTCACAAACTGCTTTGAAATGAGTATCGGCGGATATGTTGTAACAAATTATCAGCAATATCTAAGGGATAAGATTCAGAAAATGTATGAGAGTGATGCACTTACAGGTTTGTACAACAGGCTGGCCTTTATTTCAAAGGTCAATGACTTGTTTAGCAAGACTAATAACAAGGGTAAGATGCTAAATGTAATCATGCTTGATCTTGATGGGCTCAAGCAAATAAATGACAATATGGGACACATGGCAGGTGACAGTGCAATAAAAGCAGTGGCTACAGCCCTTAAGGAATCCGTTTCTGATGATGCAATCTGCGTAAGAGCTGGTGGTGATGAGATGTTCTCTCTCATGGTGGGTGATGTTGACGTTGAAAAAATCTGTGCAGATATAGAGGAGAAATTGCAAACTGCAAGTCAGAATCTGGGCTTTAGAGTATCAGCCAGCATTGGAACACACTCTTCAATCTACGAATCCAATGGAGATATAAGTAAAGCGATTGGTAATGCAGATGAGCATATGTATGCTATGAAAAGGAGACGAAAGAATCCGCCAAAATAAGAAAACTGACAATGAAAAAATAATGAATAAAAAAAATGAAAAAAATAGCGCTGCCTCAAAAAAGAGGTAGCGCTTTACTTTTTTATTATTTATAAAGAGTACTTGATAAGAAGTCTTAAAGTATTCTCTGCTCCATCTCTGTGGCTTCTCTCATATCCGTGGGAAGCATAAACACCAGTACCGATAAGTCCATGTCTAAGATCATTTCCGGAACGAAGAGTTGCTTCTACATCACTTCCATAATGAGGATAAATATCAACCGCATAGTCAGCACCGCTATCCTTGGCAGCCTTGGTAAGCGCCTTTACTATTTCATAGCTGTAAGGGCCACCGCTATCCTTGGCACAGATTGAAACCTGTTTCTCAGTACAGGTAAGGCCTTCTCCAACACATCCCATATCTACTGAGATAGCTTCTGTGCAACCCTCTGGAACGCTTCCACATCCGCCATGTCCAACTTCCTCATAAACTGTAATATGAGCATAAAGAGCTCTCTTTGGAGTTATCTTATTGTCCTTTATATATTTGGCAAGACCAAGAAGTATTCCTACGCTCAACTTGTCATCAAGAAATCTTGATTTGATATATCCTGACTTTGTAACTCTCACATTAGGCTCAAAGCAGACAATATCTCCAACTGAAATTCCTAGTTTTTCAGTATCTTCCTTAGTCTTAACGTCTTCATCAAGAACAACCTCGCAGGATTCCCAGGTTCTCTTTGTATCATCATAGTCACCATTAACATGGATTGATGCGTTGTTTAGCTGGAATGTGCCTTCATAGATGCCATCAAACTTTGTGACTACTCTTACATTCTCTGTTTCCGCATTATTTGGATTCATGCCTCCAAGATTAGTAAGCTGAAGTCTTCCATTTGACTTTATAGTTGCAACCATGCCGCCAAGTGTATCTGTATGAGCTTCAAGTAATAGTCCGTCCTTTTTGTCTTTTCCTCCAAGATCTACGATCACGCCGCCTTTATTGGTAAGCTTAGCCTCAAAACCCAGCTTTTCAAATTCCTTTTTTACCCAGTCAGCAGCTTCAGACGTATAGCCTGTTGGTGAATCAATGTTTAAAAGATCCGTAGTCTCTTTTACTATAAAATCCGTGTACTTTTTAAGATTTTCTTTTTTCATATCTGTTCCTCTCCTATTGCTAAATTATTCTAATCCCTAATTGCAGGATCCATACAATACAATTTCGAAAAATACGTGCCTATGCTCAGTATAGCGTCTGAACATCGCATATTTCCCCATCCTTTACCTTAAAACTCCAGATAGAGTGCGAGGCTAATCTATGCTCAGTCAAATAGTAGGTATCATCCACCTTCGTGATATAGTATGGTGTTCCTCCACCCACAAAGTACCTGGAATAAATATCTTCAAACTTTCCTTCTGCTAAATCCTCGAGAGAATCTGTCCTTACAATTGTGGCGTAATCCTGATTACCTGTAATATCAGTTGAAACAGTAATATAGTATTTCCCCTCAATAAAAGATAGCTGCGCCATTCCCGCAAGTTGATCTGGAACGGGATATTCTTTTTTGATCTTCAGGTTTTTTAGATCACACCTAAGTATTCTGGGAGCTGCTCCCTTTTCCGATATTCCTGAGACGAAATAAATGTCACCATCTATTATTGAAAAAGACCTGACATAGGTATCCTCAAGTTCGTCTATTTTCCTGATCTCAGTAAGATACATTCTGCTGGAGTCCTTGGTATGCCTAAAGCAATATAGTTCCCCGCTTTCAGAGCTCCAGACATAAAAGGTATCTGTAGCCTCATCATAAACTGTAAAATGGGGTCTGACTCCAATATTATCAAATTTCTGGGTAAGGATAAATTTTCCGCTACTCTTCTCATAGATAAGTACTCTGTTATTTTCTGTATCATCTATAAGATAAACTGTCCCATCCCCTGCTATGGTGTGTGGCATGACCGCCTCTGAACACATAATATCGAAACCAGTAAGGGATTCATCTACGTTATCATTATAAACTACTCTGTTGTGGTAGCAGTCTACGATAAACCAGATTCCATCTATCTTGGTGATATATGTTGGAACACTCAGAGCATAATCTGGATTTTCTACAACTTCTGCGCTTTGAGCATAGTTTTCAAGATCTGCTGCTGCGTCTGTAAGATCTGAGATCTGCAGGTACTTAGTCCCATCAAATTCAGTATTCTCTAATTTGGTATCTTTAGTGCATCCCTGTATAAAAAAAGCCAATACAAAAATGGAAATGATAGTCCCCATTTTTATACGCATCACATCACCTCATTTCAAATCTCACTTAAGGATATGCATTTTCTTTAGAAGCCTTGCTATAGAAGCCCCTTTTGGAAAACGCTTTATTTCTTCCTGTGTAGCTCCGCCTGTTCTGATAAGGACAACAAAATAAACAATTATGGCTACAAATATAGCAATAACAGAGGCAACTACGTTTACGAAGTAATCAGAATACATAAACTCATCAAAAGAAATACCTACTGGTCTAAGGCTCTTATAAGCCCCAAAGGAAACCAGTCTGTATGTCAGATATGCAAAAACTCCCATAACTACAGCTGAAATAGTGGGAAGTACATAGGTCTTTTTAAAGCTGTTTGATGTATCAATAGACTTCTTTAGTGCCCTTGAATTCAATATGCACATCAGGAGTGAATAAAGAATAGTCGCAATGCAAAGAGCCACATTATTAAGATTAGTCTTTAGCAATAAAATGCTTAATGTTGCTGTCTGAATTATAAGGGCTATAAGTGCATTGACCACAGGGATATTGACCCTGCCTATTCCCTGAAGTACAGCATTTGACACTGTAGACAGGGCATAAAAGACAACTGTTACTGCTAGTATCTTTAAAAGCATGGAAGCTTCATCAATAGATGCTTTCTGAGGGAACAGGATCATCATGACAGGCTTGGAAAGCGCAAATAATCCTGCTGCACTTGGAATAGCTATTAAAAGAATTATCTTGTTCACTTTGGATATTGTCATGCTGGCAGCTTCCTTGTCGCCCTTTGCATAAAGTCCTGATATTTCAGGAATCATAGCTGCTGAGGCAGCACTTGCAAATGCAATTGGAAGATTTGTAATAACCAGAGACTTGCCATTAAAAACGCCGTACATGGCAGCTACAGTAGCTTCATCCATTTCCTTTACATCCATAAGAATTCTGCTAAAAAGCGTCGCATTAAGAGAAGTAGAAAGATTGTAGATAAAGGTACTAAGTATAAATGGAGTGACAATCAGAATTATCATCTTATAGATTTCTTTACTTGATATCTCCTTACCCTTGTCACTATCAAGGCGCTTTCTGATTTCCTTCCTGTTTGTGTAATAGACATGCATCATAAGAAGGAGTGCTACAAGAACACCGCTTCCTGTGCCAAGAGCACTACCAATAGCGCCATACATAGCTCTCTTGGACGTATCAGCCTCTCCTGCAAGTCTTGTCAAAAATAATGCTCCACCAACACTTACAAGTGCATTAAAGACCTGCTCTACAACCTGGGATATAGATGTCGGGATCATGGTCTTATGAGCCTGAAAATATCCTCTTAATACTCCAAGAAATCCAAAAATAAATATAGTTGGAGCAAAAAATCTAAGTACTACTGCGCTTCTCCCTGCAGCAAGAATATCCGCACCCAAAAACAGGATCAGACTTCCTACAAATCCCACTATAGAGACATAAACCAATGCGCATTTAAAGATTTTATGGGCATTCTTAAATTCTCCAAGAGCCAGCCTTGAAGATATTATCTTGGACATAGCTGATGGGATGCTATAAGAAGAAATAAGCAGCACAATAGAATACATGGCGTAGGCTGCTGTATAATAGCCATTTCCTTCATCGCCAATTATCGCTGCCAATGGACTTCTATATAAAAGGCCTATTATCCTGCTGATGATCCCAGCCATTGCCAGAATTCCAGCCTGCATAAGAAGCCCTCTTTTTTTGCTAGTATTTTCAGCATCAATATTCATAACTTATAAAAACTCTTTTCATATGAACTATTTTAACAAAAATGAAGGACCTGACATTTGCCAGGTCCTTGTTATCATGGCTTCAACCAATCATACATTTCCTGATATTTCTCTGCAGAAACCTTCCATGAAAAATCAACTGCCATGGCTCTGTCGATCATCTTGTTCCACTCACGTTTCTGATCGTAATATACATGCTCAGCCTCTCTGATCGTTCCAAGCATCTCGTGAGCGTTGTAATTAAGGAATCCAAAGCCTGTTCCAGTGCTCTCAAATTTATTATACGGCTCTACAGTATCTATAAGTCCGCCTGTCTGACGAACAATAGGAATAGTGCCATATCTAAGAGCCATGAGCTGTGAAAGGCCGCATGGTTCAAATAATGAAGGCATCAAAAATGCATCTGACGCAGCATAGATTTTGTGAGACATAGGTTCTGAATAATAAATATTTGCAGAAACCTTGTCATGATACTTCCAGTCAAAATGACGGAAAGCATTCTCATACTGCTCAGTACCTGTACCAAGTACAACAAGCTGAATAGCATCCTGACAAAGTTCATCTAAAACGTAGTTAATAAGATCAAAGCCCTTCTGATCAGTAAGTCTTGAAACAATACCGATCATCATGCACTTATCATCTTCCTTAAGCCCAAGTTCTTTCTGAAGGGCACGTTTATTCTTGACCTTTTCCTTGCGGAAGTTAATGGCATTGTACTTGTAAGGAATGTATTTGTCTGTCTCAGGATTGAATTCATCGTAGTCTATACCATTGACAATACCTCTGAGGTCGCCAGATCTTGCTCTTAAAAGTCCATCAAGCTCTTCACCATAGAACTGAGTCTTGATTTCTTCTGCATAGGCCTTACTTACAGTAGTAATGGCATCCGCATATACAATACCACCCTTAAGAAGGTTGGCATCCTTAAAGAGTCCCAGCTTGTCAGGGGTAAAATAATAATCCGGAAGACCGGTGATATCCTGAACTGCCTTGATATCCCATTTGCCTTGGAATTTAAGGTTATGAATAGTCATAACCGCCTTGATTCCCCTGTAGAACTCGCTTCCCTGGAATCTCTCCTTAAGGTATACAGGTACAAGACCCGTCTGCCAGTCGTGGCAATGGATAATATCAGGTCTGAAATCAATGACAGGCAGGATTGACAGCGCTGCCTTGGAGAAAAATGCAAACTTCTCAATCTCGAAAAGCACATCATCTCCATATGGTTTCATACCGTTAAAGTAAAACTCGTTGTCGATAAAGTAATATTTTATCCCGTCAACTTCTGCTTTAAAAATACCAACATACTCATTCTTCCAATGGAAGTCCATGTAAAAGTTGGAAACATATTCCATCTTCTCTCTGAGTGGTTGACCTATACACTTATAAAGTGGCAGGATTACACGAACATCAAAATATCTCTTGTCGATATCCTTGGGCAGAGAACCTACTACATCAGCAAGCCCGCCTGTCTTAATGAATGGTACACCTTCTGAAGCAACAAACAGGATGTTTTTCATTAGTCTTGTGTCTCCTCATACTTTGCAGATTGCATAGCTATAAGTTCTTTATCGTCAAAATAGTTGATTCTCATTGCATTCTTCACATCTCTAAGTGTAGAAGCTGCAACTTCCTCAGCTACCTGGCTTCCTTTTCTAAGTACTTCGTAAACGTATGGTATATCCTTCTGGAACTCTTTCCTTCTGTTTCTGATAGGTTCAAGTTCTGCCTGAAGGACATTGTTAAGGAATTTCTTGACCTTAACATCGCCAAGACCACCACGGCTGTAATGATCCTTCATCTCCTGAAGATTAGCATACTCTGGAGCAAATTCAGCGAAATGCTCGTCCTTGGCAAAGGCATCAAGATAAATAAATACAGGATTACCCTCAACCTGGCCTGGATCCTCAACCCTAAGGTGATTAGGATCTGTAAACATGCTCATAACCTTCTTCTTGATGGAATCCGGCTCCTCTGAAAGGTAAATACAGTTTCCAAGAGACTTGCTCATCTTGGCCTTGCCATCAATGCCTGGAAGTCTTAAACATGCTGCATTATCAGGTAAAAGAATCTGTGGCTCAACCAAAGCCTCTCCATAGATTGAATTAAACTTGTGCACGATCTCTCTGCACTGCTCGATCATAGGCTCCTGATCCTCGCCAACAGGAACTGTTGTAGCCTTAAAAGCTGTAATATCAGCTGCCTGGCTGATCGGATAAGTAAAGAAACCTACAGGAATGCTTGTCTCAAAATTTCTCATTGCAATTTCAGACTTAACAGTAGGATTCCTCTGAAGTCTTGAAACTGTAACCAAATTCATATAGTAAAATGAAAGCTCTGTAAGCTCTGGAATCTGTGACTGAACAAACAATGTAGATTTCTCAGGATCAAGACCAACAGCAAGGTAATCAAGCGCTACCTCAATGATATTCTGTCTGACCTTCTCAGGGTTGTCAGCATTATCAGTAAGTGCCTGAGCATCTGCGATCATAATAAAGATCTTATCAAACTCCCCGGAATTCTGAAGCTCTACTCTTCTACGAAGTGATCCTACGTAGTGGCCTACATGAAGCTTACCTGTTGGCCTGTCTCCAGTTAAAATTATCTTACTCATTCCCCAATATCTCCTAACAAAAATAGTATCCTATATAGAATACTCTATTTTAGCCTAAGTGACAATGCAAATTGTTCCTGTGAAACCTTAACGAGAACATTTTTTGTTCCTACTGTCTGCCCCAGAAGTCCAAATTCTTCTGAAAAAAGAGCAACTCCCAGATTTAGTCTCCCTCTGCTCCTTGAATTTGCATATTCATTTATGGAATTCATAACACTCATCATCACTCTGTCCCTAAGACCCCAATTGGTAAAAAGAGCCAGTATCTCATCACAGGTTGTGCAGTTCATGACTGTTCTAACCTGACTGGCCGTTCCTCCAACAATAGCTGTATGAGCGGCAAATATCTCTCTTCTGCCATCAGAAGCATAGGAATTTGTATTAGTTATGCCAGCAGCCAGTTTGACAAGCTTACCTACATTTCCTACAAGAAGAAGATTCTCAACTCCATTGACAACGCAGCTGTCAATCGCCTGCCCAGGATAATTGTAGCAATATACTGCTGTTTTAAGAGGTACATGAAGCTGCTTGTCAATCTGCTCTGCGCAATATGATCCGGGAGCAACTAAAACACTCTTTACTCCCATGTCTACCTGCTTTTTAATCTGATCATCTACAGACGTTGTTATATCTCTTTGATGAACAGCACAAAGCTTAGAATACTCACCAATTATTGATATTCCGCCAGTAAAGGTGGTCTGTCCCATGGCAGCACCTGCAGCGATCATCATTCCTTCAGGACATCTTATTGTGATAAGAAGAAGCTGTGCCCCATCAGACGCCTCACAAATCTCACCAACGGTATCGAAGATCATCCTTCTGGTACCAGCATCTATAAGAGCCTCGCCATTTAAGAATCCGGCAGTACCTCTAGAAGCAGTGCCAATACCCTCACCTCCAGTAAGAAAAAGATTGGGATGAGTCGGGCTTACAAATGCATTTTCACTTATGGCATTAAAGTCATCGATATATGAAACAGTAGCTATAATCTGGGCTTTTTCTTTTATATCTGGAGGATTGCCCCCATCATAATTTGCGATATACTCAGACTTTCTTGGGCCACATCCTTCATCATTTCTGCGGATCTGGCATAGTTTACTTGTAGTTCCTGCTATCTCTACGCTCTCATGTCTGATCCTGAAAAGAAGATCCGCAGTAGCAGCGTGTGCAGCCGCCGCCGCACATTCTCCAGTTGATAGTCTTACTAATGAAACATTCTGATTACCTAAATCCCGTGTTGTAAATCTATCCATATTTGGCCTTTCGCAGATTCAAACCACAACATTATGTGTTTACATAATATCTCTACAACATCATATACCTAGTCCCATTATACAATATTTCGTTGAAAACCCAAAGAAATATTCAATAATTAACTATATATCGTATTTTGATTATTTATTATTTCGATTTACTTTATGTTTAATTTATAAATCGTCCATATTTTGTCCAAATTTAGATACTAGTATATATCTATCAGAAGTAAAACTTCTGACTCCCCCAACAAAACTTTTTTCATACCGGGTCGATCGGCTCCCCACTGGTCGACCCCTCCTCCCAAAAAAATTACCACCTATTTAATACAAAATAGGTGGTTTTATTATGCCCATAAGGGCTAATATCCATTATGCTGTGAGAATCTCAGTTTCTTCTATCGAAGCAGCTATCTGTTCAGAATTATCTGTGCTCTCCTCAATCTGTGTCTCAGCTTCAATTTCTGCAGCTATATCACCAGCTTCAGATAATAATCCATCAGTCTTCCTGGGACCTCTAACTCCAAAGCTTCCGTTGTATCTAAGCTCTTTAAGAAGTTTCTTGACCTTTTTAAGATCCTTGTCCATATCTTCCAGATGCATGCTGATTACTGTTGGTACTCCGCTTCCGCTAAATTCTACTCTAAATCCAGCATCTTTAAGCGTCTTAAACGCTTTTAACTTATCTGTTGTACTAATCTCATCTACTTCTTTTATATTCTTAGCCATATCTTGTGCCTTTCTTTGTACTAAACACAATATAACACATTATCTTTAAAATTTCAAACATCCGTTCTGACATTTTTGCACAATATTTTTATCGTTATAACGTATATATTTAGCAATATTTTTTCTCTAAATACTGTTAAGTTTTTTATTTACCCACCGATATATTTAGTGAGAATAAAAATTCTCACTCCCCCAACAAAACTTTTTTCATACCTGGGCTGCTTAACTCCCCATTAAGCAGCCCTCCTCCCAAAAAAATCTTGTGGAACAAAAAAGAGACGACTCCCTATCGCCTCTTTTTTATTGCTTATTATTTATCTGTTGTATAGGCCTTCACAAAAAAGTCCTTATCTTCCTGCCTTTTAAGTCCTATTCCATCTCCGGATATATAAAAGCTGCATCCGCTGGCATTATAGCAGTTATGAACGTTGCCCGTCAGATTGTTCCATTCATCATAATTGGGCTTGCTAACGGCATCCACAGCACTCTCGAAAACGACACGTCCCGGTGTATAAGGACATACAAGTATTAAGAACTCATCTCCTGCTGCCAGGTCTATTTCTTTTTCAAGTTCAAAAGTATGAAAGCCTCCACTTATAGCACTACCTTTAAAACTAGCCGCAGGCTCTTTTAAATCAGAAAACTGAATCGCGTTATCTTTTACCCTGGGATTAACATAAATATCAAACTTATACTGCTGGTAAGTATCAAGTCCCATCAGGCCTATGGCCTCTAGCTTTTCATCTCCTGCTGCAGTATACAGCATTCCATAAGGATTTGTGGAAGCACTATAGCTTGTAACATAGTTATCTGAATCTTCAAGCGTACTTATCATGTAGGTGATAAAGCCTGCTGCCTGATAATTGTGATCATAGAAATCGTCATCTCCCTCAAGGGCAATGTCGTAGGCTGCCACGTTGTTCGTGCCTGTAGTCTGGTCATAATAGGATAGATAGAAGAATCCATTTTCCCCAGAGTTATTCCCCCAGCTGTTTCTGCAGATCCAGGCTCCATCAGAAGGCGGCGTCATCCGGAAATTAAATCTGCTGTAGGAATCATCCCACCCAACAATCATGACTTCATGATCTGCAGTAGGTATCTTAGCTCCTCCAAAATCAGAATAAAGATTCAGATTATGTCCGCTAAAGAACTTACTGTCTGCGCAAACTCCGCAGGTCACTGCCCCATGTTCCATTATCATCTGCTTTATCATTTTATTATTTTCGATATTAGAACATATCTGGAGGGCATTCTGCACATGGAAAGAGCTAGTATAAGCTGGTGAAGGAAGGCTTGCATTATCCTTAAAAAGATATTTTTCTCCGTATATGCTGTTAAAGCTATCATTCCCTTGTTCGTAGACAGGCCCTTTCCAGGCTGTCAGAAGGCTTATTACAAAGTCTGCTACTCCGCCTGTTGCAACATAATTCGTATCATAGTCAAAGATCCATGCGCCTTCTTCGTTATCTGCATTTACAAATTCTCTGTAGTCTCCATCTATATACCCATTTACTGAACCTTCAGCTTTATGCATGTTATAGTAGGCAAGGTGTTTCTCAGAAAGGTCAAGTTCATTCCTTGAAAATTCAGGGTAATGCTTTAAAATATCGCTTTCAATTGCCCCAAGTGCCGCATAGGTCCAGCACAGATAGGTATATCCCTGATCTTCAACAGGGGTTACATAGTTTTTTCCATCAACATCTCTTGAATCGTATTTTTCAGGAATCTCTTCAGAAGAAAAAGAATGAATGTCTACAGGAATAACATCAGCAAATTCGTCATTCCCATAAAAGAGCCCAAGGTCTCCCTCTTCAATAGTGACTGCCTCAGGCAAAAGAACTACCTCAACACTTTCAACGTCCTTGGAAACAGGCTCTGCTCCTCCCATTGACTCTAAAGACGCCATAAGTGCACTATCTGCTTCCTGTCTCTCAGAGGCCGCTTCTGTGTTTTTGGAGTTTAAGCTAGCTGCCTGATAGTTTTCATCAAGTTCCCCATTTACTCCATCTAAGTCTGTAGCATCTGCGCCTTCTACCACCTGCCCATCCCGCCTTGATGGGTTCTCTTTTACATAATTAACCTGGCTTACTACAAGAAATATCACCACCGCAATTGCAACAAGAATTGAAGCGCTTATAAGAACTTTTTTCTTCATATTGGGCCCTCATAAAAAAACATGACTACTGGCAGCAATTTATATGAATATGATATACGAATTGCTCCATGACTACTGGCAGCAATTTATATAAATATGATATACGAATTGCTCCATGACTTAAGTCATTTTCGCAATTCTACCTTTTTATTTTACTACAATCGTATTAAATGAACCAAATAATGACTGGGATATATCTTTTGCAAAGGCTTCATAGTCTATATAATGATACCCCTTTTTCCAGCCATCAACTACTCTCAGCATAGGATAAAGCTTATCTCCCACACGCCAGATACTATAGCCTGCAACTACTATAGTATGGTCCTTATAATAGCCCCTTGCTATGTTCATTATGACCGGCCTTCCCTCCGAGATTTCTTTTACCACCTGTTTCTCAAAGGTCCAGACATATACTCCCCTGCACTTTGTCTTTATTCCATATTTTGCAAAAGCTTCCTTGGCAATACCAGAAATAAAGAATGGAACTGTCCCTCTCTTGTCTGTATAACCGTAGCTTTCTGCGATTTCCTCAACATCTTTGTATATTTCACGAATATCCTCTGGAATCCCAGGAAGCTTCATAGTTCTTCTGTAGTAGTCAATTACTCTTGCAACTGCCACAACAGAGCAGTTCCTGGTCCTGCGGCCACTGATTTCCTCCATAGATCTCTGATCCATGACAATAGGACGTCCTCTTTTAACAAGAACGCCTCTTTCTCCATATTGTTCCTGTAAGTATTTGGTAATAATACTTATTCCGCCATAGGGCTTTCTTTTCCTAGTCATATGCACCCTTTACTCGTTTACATCAACATAATTGCCGAAAATCCTGACCACATCTCGCTTTTTCTCATCAGAAATTGCAATAAAATCATCATATATATACTTTATTACAACACCATATTTACATCCATCATACTCTCTTACAACTTGCTTTTCTCCTTTTTTTACAGAGCAAAGGCAATCATCGTCCAGGAAAAATAGCTTTTCTTCATATTTATCATATTTTAGATTATAGTAGCCATTTTCAGCCGTTGAAATAAAGTTAAGCTTGCCATCATGATATTCATATAACTCATTATCGGAGCTGACAAACCAGAGAGTATCACAGTTTTCATCCCCGGCTAGACTTTCAACCTTAAAGTCTACCCCAGGAATATCCATATATTCTGTTCCTTCTGAGGTAACTCTTACTGCCTGGAATATACCATTGTTTTTCTCATATAACCATCCGCAGTCCTCATCTATTTTATATGGTTCTTTATACACGAATCCATCAAGTTTTAAAAGTCTTGTATTCTCATCCTCAAAGTAGTAGCTGTGGTCGCCGGTTATAAAGCATTTTCTGAAGGTCGGAGCATCACAAACATTAATATCTGATAAACTGCCAGTTACACCAATTATTTCTTTTCCCAAGTAATAATTTCTTGCATTATCATCTAGTAGTTTTTTCAAAGACTCCATTTCTGAATTATAGTAATATAAGCCACTCTCACCAGCTAAAAACATATCGGTACAGTCGTCATTCACTGTTATTTCCCATATATTATCTGTAGAACCAATGCATTCGCATTTTCCGTCATCATAATAAAATATAAGTTTCAAACTATCATCATAATATTCAAAGAAAGCTCTTTTACCATCTCTTGAAATATATATGGGTTTAAGAGCCTTATCTGAAACTTTAGTTTTCTCAGATTCATTCAAAGAAACTATCCAAGTTCCCTGTTTTTCTAAATAATTATCAGAAAAAACAACATACTTACCATTGGAGGATATTGAGCTTTTATAACAGCTATCTGCTATCTGAATTCTGCTGTCATTATCTACATCGTAAACAAACAATCCATCTCTACTACCTTCACATAGTATATATCCGCCATCTTTACACATTATATAGTTATATATTTCATAGCCAATAGGCCTTGGTTTTAGCTGTCCATCTACATAATATAGCTTATCATCATTTTCTACCGCAGCCATAGTGTGATCATAATTATCGTTATAATCAAAATAAGCATTTTTCTCAAAAAAATCCTCTAGTACAGCGCCGGTCTCACTAAAAAGAATGTGGTCTCCCATAAAGATCCTGGGGTTTTCGATATCGTTAATATCAGCATACCTTACAATCTTCTCGTCCTTACTATAGTCCATTCTCATGCCTTTGCTGTCATCTATGATCGCAAAAGCAGAAAATACTACAATTGCTAAGATGGCAAGTCCTGATATACCGGCTATTATACCGGCCATTTTCTTTCTCTTATAGTTTTTTATAGGTGTGCCACAATAAATACAGTAGCTGACCTTTCTATCATTTTCTCTTCCGCATATATGACATTTCATAAAATCTATCCTCTCATTTAACTCGTGTAATATGCAAATCACCAGTTTATAGCCTGATTCAGCATCCAGACTCATAATATAATATCACACACGTCAATTTCCACTTTACTTTTCTCTGGCATTTTCTCATAATTATATCTATGGAAAAAAGTGAGCTTTTATCAGTCAAAGAAGCCTCTGAGATTCTCGGAGTGAGCTCTGCGACTGTCAAAAACTGGATAAAGCTTGGGAAACTTAAGGGCCAGCGAAACGGGGCCTTCTTTTTGCTATCTCAAAAAGATGTGCTTGATAAATCTAGTGAGCTTGCGTCTTCCACTGATCTTAGATCCAGACGCAATAAATCACGGCAGTCTTCAAACTTTATACCTAAATCTTATATTTCAGCTTCTTCTCCTAATTATAAAACAATTAAAAAACTCATTATGTGTGAGGATTTTTCAAAAAATAACATCGAAGATATTCTCTGCTCTTATAGCCATGTTCTCCTTAAAAAGGCTGGCGTGCCACAGAATATCTCTAAAATCCTGTTAAAGAGCCTTAAAAGTTCTTCACAATCTGATGTTTCTTATAACAAAAAGATTTCCGGCCTTGATTGCAATTGCCATACAAAAAACTACCCGCTTGTCCTTATCCCAAAGGAAGATACCCTTGGAATGCTGTATCTGTCTCTTCGCTCTATGCAGGACAAAAAGTCTACAGGAGCCTACTATACTCCTTTCTTTGTGGCAGATGAACTTATTAAAAATGTGTTTGCCGATATTCCGTCAAAAGAGATATCTGGCAAAAAGATCCTTGATCCTGCCTGCGGAACGGGTAATTTTCTTATAAGGCTTCCTGAAAACGTATCTCTTTCCAATATTTACGGCTATGATATCGACAGCACAGCTATAGCTATAGCAAGGATCAATTTAGCTATCAGATACAAAATCACCAGCCAGAATGATCTGGATATGATATTTTCAAATATCCGCAGAAGAGATTTTCTTTTTGATACAGAAAAAGAATCCCTTGTCTTTGATCATGTAATCGGGAATCCGCCCTGGGGCTACGCTTTTAAAAGGCCTCAGATAAATGCCATAAAAAAGCTCTTTGAGTCCTTTGAGGGCAAGGGTAAGCCTGAGTCTTTCACTCTTTTTGTAGAAAAAGCCTTAAAGTGCTCAAAAAGTCTATGTTTTGTGCTTCCAGAGACAATCCTGTCCTCTGACTATCACGGTGGCATCAGGAAATATATATTAAAAATGAGCTGCATCAAGCAGTTATGCTATCTGGGGGAAGCCTTTGATAAAGTTCAGTGTCCTTGCATCACTTTGCAGCTTACAAAGGGCCTTAATATTTCTCATATAAAGGCGTCCTTTTACAAGAAGCAGAATAAAGGTGGAAGAACTCTTTGTCTTCTCAGAAGCTTTGCTGTTCCAAAAAGTCGCATAGACTCTGATAATTTCAATATTTTAGCAGACGACTCAGAGTATGCTATTCTTCAGAAAATGCATGAGGTGCCACATTTTACCCTTAAGGATAATTGTGACTTTGCACTTGGTATTGTGACCGGCGCAAATAGCACTCTTTTATCAGACACCTATAGTAAGGGCCTTGAGCCAATAATCAAGGGAAAAGACATATCCAAATACTCTATTTCTGTAGGAAATACCTATACTGCTTTTTCGCCCGATAAATACCAGCAGGTTGCTCCAATAAGTCTCTATAGGGCCCAGGATAAGCTCTTTTACAGGTTTATAGCAAACGAGCCTGTAGTAGCCCTTGATAGAGATGCTTTATTGTCATTAAACAGTGCAAACATCATGGTTCCGCATGTAAATGGTTATTCAAATTACTATATAATGGCAATCCTTAATTCCAGTGCCATGAGCTTTTATTACAGGCACACCTGTAAGAATTTAAAGGTTCTAAGGTCAACCCTGGAAACTCTGCCAATCCCCATCTGCGATGAGGTCACCAGAAAAGAAATAACTAAAATGTCTAAAATAATATCAGATTATTATGATAATAATGATCAGTCTTTTGATGAGGAAATTATTCTTAAAACCATAAAAAGACTAGATAAATGTGTGGCAAACCTCTATAATTTAAATGCTGACCAAGTAAAAATATTGTCAGAATAAGAAATACATAGTTTACTTTTGCAGTTTAAAGTGGTATAGTGTTTCAAGATTTTCGTTTTTAGGAGGATTATAGAAATGTCTTTTGAATATATACAAAAGCTCCCTACTCCAGATGAGATCAGGGAGAGATTTCCACTTACAAAAGAGCTGGCTGCTATCAAGGCTCAGCGTGATCAGATGATTTCTGATGTCTTTACTGGTAAGAGTGATAAGTTTCTTGTAATCATAGGTCCCTGCTCTGCTGACAGGGAGGACGCAGTCTGTGAGTACGTTCAGCGCCTTGGCAAGGTCAGTGAGAAGGTTTCAGATAAGCTTATTATCATACCCAGAATCTATACCAACAAGCCCAGAACAACTGGAGAAGGCTATAAAGGAATTACTTCTCAGCCAGATCCAGAAGGCAAGACTGATTTCCATGCAGGACTAATAGCCATGAGGCAGATGCAGCTCAAGGCCATTCAGGAATCTGGTCTTACAGCAGCTGATGAGATGCTCTATCCTGAGAACTGGGGCTATGTAGCAGATATTCTCTCCTACGTGGCTATAGGTGCAAGATCTGTTGAGGATCAGGCCCACAGGATGACAGCCAGTGGTTTCGATGTTCCTGCAGGTATGAAGAATCCAACAAGCGGAACATTAAGTGTCATGCTCAATTCAGTTTATGCTGCTCAGCAGGAGCATGATTTTGTTTACAGAGGCTACGAAGTTAAGACTAATGGTAATCCTCTTGCTCACTGCGTACTTAGAGGTTCTTCTAACAAGCATGGCCAGTCTATACCAAATTACCATTACGAAGACTTAAGTCTTCTCATGCAGCTCTACAACCAGCGCGAGATTGTTAATCCTGCTGCTATTATTGACTGTAACCACAATAATTCAAACAAGCAGTTCAAGGAACAGATCAGGATTGCCAAGGAAGTTCTTCACTCCAGAAGCCTTAATTCTGATATCAAGTCACTTGTTAAGGGTGTCATGATTGAGAGCTATTTGGAAGAAGGAAGCCAGAAGATTGGCGAAGGCATATATGGAAAGTCCATTACTGATCCTTGTCTTGGATGGGATGACACAGAAAGACTCATCCTTGAGATGGCAGAACTTGCCTGATCAAAAAATACTATTTTAAATACGATTTTTAAAAAGAAGGTAGCACCTAAATCAAGTGCTACCTTCTTTTATAGTATTTAGTTTCTTATTCTTGCCCACTCATATGGGTCCTTGGACAATCCTTTTTTGCTGGAATACTTGGCCAGAGTAGCTTCATCTGTGTAGCCCATCATCTCTTTTACCGCCAGAGTGTCCGCTCCCGTCTCCAAAAGATGAACTGCAAAGGAGTGCCTTAAAGTATATGAAGTAATGTCCTTATCTATCCCAGCCCTGTCAGCATAGGTCTTAATAAGCTTCCAAAGTCCCTGTCTGGACATGGGCTCCCCTTTGTAATTTACAAAGACTCTGTCCCTTGAAGCTTCATTGCCGCTTATAAGTTCCTGCCTTGCATGTAAAAGATAATCATCCAAGGCTTCTCTTGCCTTTTTACCGTAAGGAACAACTCTGTCTTCGCTAAGTCTTATGCAGTTAAGACTCATGTCTATATTACTCAGTTTAAGTTCCACTATTTCTGAAGCCTTAAGCCCGGTTGCATACATAATCTCAAGGAGAGCTTTATCTCTTTTTCCCTTGTAATCATCTGAAAAACTCTGGGACAATAAATTATCAACCTCATAGGCGCTTAGTACCCTGGGCTGATTCTTAACAGCTCTAGGAGCTCTGAGCTTTTCTGCAGGATTTTCTGTTATATTGCCATTCTCCAAAAGATACCTGAAAAAGGCTTTTATAGAAGAATTATGCCTTATGATGGTATTTGATGATAAATGCTCTTCGTTTAAAGAAGCCATGTAGGCAAACAGCCTGTCCTGAGTCATATCCTCCACAGCTGTAACTCCCCTGTTTTCCATATACTCCAGCATCTTCTGAAGGTCTCTTTTGTAGGAAGCAGTTGTGTTATCAGAACACTTTTTTACAGTATGCAGATAAAAAATAAACTCATCCAAAAGCTGTCTCATTTTATAATATCCTTATTATCTGTCCACGATATGATCAAGCTTGGCATAAACGCTAAGGCAATCAAAGGTTGCAAAATAGTCTCTTGGCTTTTCAGCTCTTCTTATGAGCTGAACACTTCCATCTTCTTTAAGAAGAAGTTCAGCACATTTAAGCTTTCCATTATAATTATATCCCATTGAGAAGCCATGTGCTCCTGCGTCATGGATAAACAGATAATCTCCCTTGTCTATTTTAGGAAGTTTTCTATCTATAGCGAATTTATCGTTATTCTCGCAAAGAGAACCCGTAATGTCGTAGGTGCAAATGGCCTCATCATTTTCTTTTCCAAGAACAGTAATATGATGATATGCTCCGTACATAGCTGGTCTCATAAGATTAACTGCGCAAGCATCTACGCCTATATATTCCTTGTAGATGTGTTTCTCATGGATAGCCTTGGTCACAAGAGCTCCGTATGGCCCCATCATAAATCTTCCCATTTCTGTAAAGATAGAAAGATCTCCCATTCCAGCAGGAACCAGTATTTTTTCAAACTGCTCCCTTACTCCTTCTCCAATAGCCTTGATATCGTTGGGCTCCTGATCAGGAAGATAAGGGATTCCTACTCCGCCAGAGAGGTTTATAAAGCATACCTTACAGCCTGTTTCCTTCTGAAGTTCTACAGCAAGCTCAAAAAGCTGCCCCGCAAGCTGAGGATAATATTCGTTCGTAACTGTATTGCTTGCAAGAAAAGCATGGATACCGAACTTTTTTGCGCCCTTTGATTTAAGAATCTTGAAAGCTTCAAAAAGCTGGTCTTTAGTCATACCATATTTGGAATCTCCTGGATTATCCATGATTCCATTACTCAATGTAAATACTCCTCCTGGATTATATCTACATGAAATGGTCTCAGGAATCTTGCCAATTGTCTTCTCAAGAAAATCTATATGAGTGAAATCATCAAGATTAATAATTGCTCCAAGCTTGTCTGCGTACACAAATTCCTGAGGGGGAGTATCATTTGAAGAAAACATGATATCCGTGCCCTTTGCTCCTACTGCCTCACTGAGCATTAACTCTGTCTCTGAGGAGCAGTCAAATCCGCAGCCCTGCTTCATTAAAATATCCATAAGCACTGGATTTGGTGTCGCCTTAACAGCAAAGTACTCTTTAAAACCCTTATTCCATGAAAATGCATCATATACAGCCTTGGCATTCTCAACTATGCCCTTTTCATCATAAATGTAGAAAGGTGTAGGGAAGCTCTTAACTATACTTTCCACCTGTTCTTTTGTAACGAAAGCTTTCTTCATAATATATTTCTCCTGCAGTGTATATAGATTTTAAACAATTTAATATACACTTTAACATAGTAACGTGTAACAATGCAAGTACAAATATATGTTAATAAACCAAACAAAAAAGCGGTTTATATATTTTCTATCTGCCAGTCAATTGGAGCAATTCCGTTCTTTTGAAGAAACTCATTGCACTGACTAAAATGCTTACAACCAAAAAATCCCCTATATGCCGATAATGGGCTAGGATGTGGTGCCTCAAGGATAAGATGCTTGGGGTTATTAAGCATACTCTTTTTCATCTGAGCAGGTTTCCCCCAGAGCATATATACAATTGGTCTATCCTGCTCATTTACAGCTCTTATTATGGCATCTGTGAAATTCTCCCAGCCTTTTCCTTTATGAGAATTGGCCTGATGCGCTCTGACAGTCAAAACTGTGTTAAGAAGTAGAACTCCCTGATCTGCCCACTTTTTAAGATAACCGTTGTTTGGCACGAAACACCCCAGGTCATCATTAAGTTCTTTATAAATATTCTGAAGTGAAGGAGGTGTATCTGCCTTACCAGGAAGAACAGAAAAAGAAAGGCCATGAGCCTGTCCTGGCTCGTGATACGGATCCTGCCCCAAAATAAGTACCTTCACGTCTTTTAAAGGGGTTAGGTGTAGTGCATTAAATATATCGTCAGATGGAGGATACACTACATGAGTACTGTACTCTCTTTTAACAAATTCAAATAAGTTTTTGTAATATTCCTTGTGAAACTCCTCTTTAAGGGCTGGAAGCCAGTCACCAGAAACCATTGCCATGTTTTTTATGCCACCTTTATTAAATAGATTATTGATCAAAGCCTGATAGAAAGGCCTTTGTCCTTTAGATATTTCTTTAGATCACAGATTTCAAGTTCTTTAAAATGGAAAAGAGATGCTGCTAGAGCTGCATCAGCTCCGCCTTCTGTCAAAGCATCATAAAAATGTTCCATATTCCCTGCGCCTCCTGAAGCAATTACAGGAACGCCAACTGCATCTGAAACCTTCCTTGTAAGTTCAAGGTCGTATCCTTTCTTGGTACCATCACAGTCCATGCTGGTTAAAAGAATTTCTCCAGCCCCCAGAGAAACAGCCTTTTTAGCCCACTCAATGGCGTCAATTCCCATATCGATCCTGCCACCATGCTTGTAGATATTCCATCCGCTGCCATCTTCTCTTTTCTTGGCATCCATAGCAAGAACAACGCACTGGCTTCCAAACTTATCAGCAGCCTCAGCTATAAGCTCAGGTCTGTCAATTGCTGCAGAATTCATGGCCACTTTATCAGCACCCTCTCTGAGAATTGCCCTGACATCATCTACAGTTCTGATTCCGCCGCCCACTGTAAAGGGGATAAATACCTTTTTAGCCACTTCTCGGACCATATCCGCTACTGTAGCTCTTCTCTCGTTGGATGCTGTAATATCCAAAAATACTAGTTCATCAGCGCCTGCTTTAGAATAGGCTTCTCCTACCATAACTGGATCTCCGGCATCTACCAGATCTACAAATTTAACTCCCTTTACTACTCTTCCATTATTTACATCAAGACAGGGTATTATGCGCTTTGTTAACATTTATTTGCCTCCATTCTCATACATTCAGGAAATTTTTTAGTATCTGCATTCCAACTTCTGCACTTTTCTCAGGATGGAACTGACAGGCAAACACATTTCCGGACTCTACAGAAGCTTCAATATTAGTCGAATACTCACATGTAGCTGTCACAATACTCTTATCCTCTGCATCAAGATAATAAGAATGAACAAAATAAACGTAAGCCCCCTCATCAATACCTTTAAATAATTTGCCTTCTCTTGAAAACTTAAGGCTATTCCAGCCAATCTGAGGAATTTTGTAACTATTTCCATCAGCGTCCCTATCAGGGATACTTACTATTTTCCCACGTAAAATGCCCAGGCCACAAGCTCCTACTGATTCTTCACTTGAATCAAATAAAAGCTGTTGGCCCAGGCATATTCCCATAAATGGAATCTTCTCATCCACAACCTGCTTAATCGTGGACCTAAGTCCATACTCATCTATTTTCCTAATAGCGTCACCAAAAGAACCAACGCCAGGCAGTACCACGTGGTCAGCTCTAAGGATTTCCCTGTTGTCTCTAGTAAGGATTGTCTCAGCCCCAAGATAATCAAAGGCTTTTTCTACACTCCTTATGTTTCCAGCATCGTAATCAATAATAGCAACCATATAGCTTGTGCCTCCCAAGATAGATATCGATGCCTTCTATAGAGTTCCTACAATTTCCATTAGTCTTATGGTGTAGTCTCTTTCCTTTTTTATGGAATTTATATCTGAAATATCTGTTTCAGACAATCCATATTTTTCCAAAAGCAACGATTCTATATTAGAATACACGCCCTGTACTTCAAATTCAACATTGAATTTGGTAGCTTCTTCTAACAGATCCTCCTTATTTCTCATTCCCATAAGAAGCATGTCAAGTGCTTCTTCTTTCATGTTCATGGCCACATAGTTCTCATATCCTGAAAGATACCGCTGTGCCCATGCTAGAACTCTTGATTGCTCATAAATAATTGACTGATCTTCTGTTAGTTCTTTTCCATAAAGCATTTTATATGCAGTAGTATATTCCCTATGGGTATATGCACTTGAAGCTTTATTATTTGCTATTCTCTCTGGAAGTACCAAAACCGGAATCATGAAGAAAATACCTATGCTAGCCGCAAAGATGCCTGAAATAGCAATTTTCTTTGGAGACATAACCTTCTCAGGAGCTTCTGGATCCTTTGGAGGTTTAGGCTTTTTCTCCTTCTTAGGTTTTGGCGGCTTTTCTTTCTTAGGTTTAGGCTCTTTTTTAGGTTTTTCCTTTTTAGGCTTTTTCTCTTTCTTTTTCTTTTCTTTCTTGGGTTTTTCTTCCCCTGCAAGTTCTTCAAGTACTGTAGCATTTTCATCTGTCAGACTTGCAAGCCCCTCATTTTCCTCTTCAGTTAAGGTTTTGAACAGATTTGCAAAAAATCCTGCCAAACCCTTCTTTTCCTTTTTCTCCTTCTTGCCTTTACCGCCTTTATCATCTTCCGAATCTTCTTCCTTACTTTCACCTTTCTCAGGTATAGAAGCAAGATCATCAAGCGATGGTTCCTCCGCACCATCATCAAAACCTTCTTCTGTAAGGGCTTCGAGAATCTCTTCCTTAGGAATTTCTTCATCCTGAGCAACGCCAGCCTCTTCATCCTGCTTGGCAGTACTCTCCAGATCCTCGATTTCATCACTTGCAAGGCTGTTCATGAGAGCGTCCAGATCAGGCATAGAGACATCTTCTCCCTCTGCCCCCTGATCAGCACCTTCATTTGATGAATCAGCTAGTTCAGCAACTTCTCCCTCTGTAGAAGAGGCTGAATCTGCATCTTCTCCTAAAAGATCATCAAGGCTTGCTTCCAGATTTCCAAGATCAAACTCATCCTCAGAGCTTTCTGCATCTTGCGTAGTTTCTTTTCCATCAGATGAACCCTCACTAGTAGTTTCATCTGTAGTTTCTAAAGATATTTCGTCTAAAGATGTTTCCTCTGACAATTCTGCTTCAGATGTTCCATCTTCTGATGACATCTCATCTGTTAAACTTTCCTCTAATGATTCGATTTCGGAAGAAGTCTCATCTGCTGTGCCATCCTCGGAAGTTGTTTTCTCAAGCACATTGTCCATCATCTGTTCCATATCTTCCAATGAAAATTCATCACTTGTGCTTTCTTCTGAGCTATCAGAAGGACCATCTTCATCTTGTTTTTCTTCCAAAGAAGAGTCAGAAGTATCTGCTGCGCCCATAGATGGATCTTCTGTCAGTGAGTCCAAGTCTGCCATATCCTTCATGAGATCATCAAGATTCTCCATTTCACCTTCTGGAGTTTCTTGATGTGCAGTAGCTTCATCCTGTGCCGGCTCTACTATTGGCTCTTCTATCTGATCAAGAACCTGCTCTTCATTTCCTATAGCATCAATTGATTTCTCAATATCCTCGAGGGATAAATTATCAAGGCTATCAGAACCACCCTCTGATAAATCCTGAATATTGTCAAGTACATCACTTAAACTATCGCCCTGGGCCTCATCTGCAGCTGCAGATAAATCGTCTCCAGGCATGTCATCTAATAAACCTGTTAGTATTTCCTCTGGTGTTTCGTCTGCATCAGATGTATTACTACTCTCCATAGCAATTGCATTATCCTCAGGAAGTATGACCTCCGGAGCCATTTCTGAAAGAGCATCATCTTCTTCACTAATATCTACGATGGGAGTATTCTCATCAGGATTTGCTGATGTGTCGTCAAATTTTCCGCTCTGTATTTCAGCTTCCATTCTCTCAGCATCTGCAATAGCTTCATCTAAAGCTATTTCCTCCGGATCCCTTGTATCCAGAGCAGATACATCTTTCCCAACTGTAAAATTCGGAATGTCTTCATCTGTTGGAGACTCAATATTATCTAATAAGTCTGCCATTTTTTCGTCGATTATTTCATCACTATCAAGCTTGTTTAGTAAATCTCCAATTTCAGCCAAATCTTCATTTCCATTGGAATTACTTACAAGCTCGCCAAGATCCCCTGATCCTGTTTCAGAAGCAAGGGAATTTCCTTCGCCCTTAGCTTTTGATGACATTCTGCTAAGAGCAGATCCAGGGTTCTTATTTGATTGTGCGGAATTTAGAAGACTGTCGAGATATCTCTCATCGTCAGAGCTCATAGTCCTTTACTCTCCTGCAGGCAATAATCAACTGAATTCATTGGAATAGAATCTGTCTTACCTTCAATCTCCGGAGTATGATGATATAGTTTTTCATGTACTCTTATCAGATGAGCCTTTTTATTGATAAAAGTTATTTTTTCAAATGGCCATCTAACAACTGTAGGATACTCGAGACCAACTCCCAACTCCAAAATCAGTAAATTGGAATTAAGGGTTCTTGAAAGGTAAGTCATATACTCGTTCCATTTATTAATATATGCACTTTCATTATATACTATTTTACTATATTCCGTTCTTTTTTGGTTAAGATAAAGTTCTTTTCCTTTGTAAAAAGGTCTGGAAAAAGAGCTATCCTCTCCAATATTTCCATCTAAATCTGTTATGATTCCATGAATTCTCTCAACAAGTTCCATAAAATCAGGTACAGACTGCGCACTGATAAGTTCATCCTTATCGCTTGAAGTCTGAAGGTACATCAGATTTCCGCAAGGATAGACGCACTTTTCCGGGTCAAAACCATAAAGAAGAGCATCCTGAAAAACAATGTCACTAACAAGGAAATATTTTTTATCTCCAAGCAGCTTGCAAAGTCCCCTGTAGGCGTCTTCTATTTTCTTATTTGAATTATAATATGCGTATTCATATTCTACGATTGGTAGAAGCCATTGATTACCCTCATCCTTACAATACTCTAAAATCTGACAATATCTTCTGTCCGATTTTATCCCCTTTTTAACCCAGTTCCATTCGCTACCAATTCCAATTATACATAGATCAGAGGCTTTGATTCTCTCCAATAGGCTTTGTTCCATATAGCACAATACTCCATTCGTTCATTAAAAATAAAATAACTCCCTTCATTGAAACAGTTAGACACATTTATGTAAACTGAGTCAACAAAGGGAGCGAACGTCAATCAGTATTAGCCGCCGGCATTAACAAGTTCATCAATTACAGCAACGAGATTTCCGATTTCAGGTTTGGAAAGCTGTCTATCAGCGCCTAAGGATTCACCTTTTCTCCTCATTTCCTCGTTTACAAGAGAAGAGAAAATAATAAGCGGAATGTCCTTGGTAGCATCATCACTCTTAACGAGTTTGGTCAATCTATGACCATCCATAATAGGCATCTCAATATCTGTTATAATACACTTGATCTTATCAAGCTCGTTTCTATCTCTGCAAGCCTTAATGTAATCGTATGCAAGCTTACCATTTTCAAAGTGTCTTACATTATTATATCCCGCCTTGTTAAGGGAATCTACAATAAGCTTATTAAGAAGCTGTGAGTCCTCTGCAAGAACAATAGGTACCTCGTTTCTAGGTCTTGATCCAATATCTCCAAGAGCATCCATATTAAGACCAGTGTTAGGATTGATATCAGACACAATCTTCTCAAAGTCAAGAATAATTATAAGCTGATTTTCAAACTTAATGATACCAGTCGAGATACTCTCTTCAGCTTTTGAAATAGTCGCATTAGGTTTAATGATATCAGCCCATGAAACTCTATGAATTCCTACAACTGAATCAACATGAAAAGCTATGTCCAGCTTATTAAAGTTTGTAATAATGAAAAGCCCACCCGCTTTTGAAGCTCCACGCTGAAGGCAATTTCTAAGATCGATTGCTGTTATCATAGTATCACGAGGCATAAAAATACCTTCAATACTAGGATGTGCATTTGGTACAGGAGTAACTTCCTGATACACAATAATCTCTTTAATCTTAGCTACATTGATACCATAGCAATGGTCATCAATTTTAAATTCAAGGACTTCTAATTCATTGTTACCACTTTCAAGCAGAATCTTTGATTCCATTCTCTCACCTCGTTAAATGAAATAAAAAAAAGGATGTTAACTTGCAAAAACTAACATAAAACCGATTGAAAATTAATTGAATATCCTCATTTAGTATAGCATAGATTAAATAAAATAAATACAA
>JAEEGL013015231.1_pt1 | contig 59037 bp, 54 predicted proteins | sample 9134231 | NCBI WGS metagenome assembly JAEEGL01 (sample SAMN16246548, study PRJNA631951) | gut metagenome | biome: gut microbiome; feature: rumen; material: fiber-attached | host: Bos | place: Iran: Karaj | collected 2018-10
AAGCAAAAGAGCTTAGAAAAGCCGGCAACAAAGTACTCGTAGTAAGAATGAACAAAAACAAGAAATTCCAGAAAGACCAGCTCGCCGAGCGCGGATATACTGAAATCAAAGAAATCTTTGCAAAATAATAATTAATAATGAAGATAAACTGGAGGCTGTAAAAATGGCAGAATCAATGAATGAATTAAAGCGTACATGCAGATGTACCGAAGTGTCCGAGAAAAACATCGGCGAAATTGTAACCCTCATGGGATGGGTTCAGAAGAGCCGCAACAAAGGCGGTATCATATTTACCGACCTTCGAGACAGAAGCGGTATCATCCAGATAATATTTGAGACCGGTGACGGTGACAACTTCATTGATGAGGAAGGTTTTGCAAAAGCAGAAAAACTCAGAAGCGAATTTGTAATCGCTGTAACAGGTAAGATTGAGAAGCGTGGCGGAGCTGCAAACGATAACCTTAAGACAGGAAGCATCGAAATGCGTGCTCACTCTATCCGTATCCTCTCTGAGTCAGAGGTACCTCCTTTCCCTGTTGAGGCTGACTCAAAGACAAAGGAAGAGCTCAGACTTAAATACAGATGTCTCGACCTTCGCCGTCCTGATATTCAGCGCAATATCATGTTCAGATCAGAGGTCACAAGATCTGTCAGAGATTTCCTTTACGGAGAAGGATTCCTTGAGATTGAGACTCCTATCCTTAATAAATCAACTCCTGAAGGAGCAAGAGATTATCTCGTACCTTCAAGAGTACATCCCGGCACATTCTACGCTCTTCCCCAGAGCCCTCAGCTCTTTAAGCAGATGCTCATGTGCTCAGGATATGACAGATATTTCCAGATAGCAAAATGTTTCAGAGACGAGGATCTTCGTGCAGACCGTCAGCCTGAATTCACACAGATAGATATGGAACTTTCTTTCGTTGATATCGATGATGTAATCGATGTAAATGAGCGCCTTATCAAAAAGCTCTTTAAAGACTGCCTTAACGTTGATGTACAGATTCCCATGCAGCGCATGACATGGCAGGAAGCAATGGACAGATTCGGTTCCGACAAGCCTGATGTAAGATTTGGCATGGAGCTTACTGATGTAACAGAGACTGTTAAGGATGTTGATTTCGTAGTATTCAAATCTGCCATCGAGAATGGTGGAACTGTAAGAGGTATTAACGCCAAAGGTCAGGGTGAGATGCCCAGAAAAAAGATTGACGCTCTCGTTGAGTTTGCCAAGGGCTACGGAGCAAAAGGTCTTGCATATGTTGCAATTCAGAATGACGGAACAATCAAGTCATCATTTGCAAAATTCATGACAGATGACCAGATGGCAGCTCTTGTAAAGGCTATGGGCGGCGAAAACGGCGACCTTCTCCTCTTTGCAGCAGACAGAAACAAGATTGTATGGGCAGTACTCGGAGCATTAAGATGCAAGATTGCAGACGATATGGGACTCCTTAAGAAGGATGATTACAGATTCCTCTGGGTAACAGAGTTCCCTCAGTTTGAGTGGTCAGATGAAGAGGAAAGATTCGTAGCCATGCATCATCCGTTCACAATGCCTATGGAGGAAGATCTCCCTCTCCTTGATACAGATCTTGGTGCCGTAAGGGCAAAGGCTTATGACTGCGTACTTAACGGCGTAGAGCTCGGTGGTGGTTCTGTCCGTATCCACCAGGCAGACATTCAGGAGAAGATGTTTAAATGCCTCGGTATAGAGCATGATGAAGCATATGAGAAGTTTGGCTTCCTCCTCGATGCATTCAAGTACGGTGTACCACCTCACGCAGGACTTGCATTCGGTCTCGACAGACTTGTAATGCTCATGGTCGGCGCTGACAACATCAGAGAAGTAATCGCCTTCCCTAAGGTTAAGGATGCTTCAGACCTTATGTGCGAGTGCCCGAGCCCTGTTGATGAGAAACAGCTTGAAGAGCTCTGCCTCAAAGTTGTTATCCCCGAGAAAGTTTCAGAAGAATAATTGCTGATGAATCAGATTTTCTTAACGGATATTTCGGAGGCACTTAATGATGCCGATGCTTTTATCGCATATGCGCTCCCGAAGATGTCCGATCGCAGAAAAGAAAAAATAAACAGATTAAAGGTCACAGGAGACAAAGTAAGATGCGCCGCCTGTGGCCTTCTTCTTAATATGGCATATTCTGACTATAAAAGTACGGACGCCATCCCTACCGAAACAGGACTTAAAAACGGCAGGCCTGTTACCGGAGATCCAGATTTTCACTATTCACTCTCCCACTCCGATAAAATATGCGGAATAATATGGTCAGATAAAAACTGTGGCATCGACATACAGGCCCATGTAACGTTAAAGCAGGATATCGCAGGGAGATTTTTTCATTCTGATGAAAAGAAATATATAGAAGAAACAAATGATAAGTCCCTGGTATTTGATATATGGTGCGCAAAGGAAGCGCTGATAAAATATGACGGAAAAGGCTTATCGTACGGCCTCGATAAATTTTCCGCCATACCACTTATAAAAAACGGTGAAGTGGTATTTAACGGCAAAACCCTTTACGGCAATATTTCAAGGCCGGATGAAGGCAGTTATTCCCTTGCATATGTCGGGGAGACTCCGGACTTTTCAGTAAACAAATACCTGATAAAATTTAATTAAAACTTGCCTTAAATCCAATAAGGTGGTAATATTACGCGTTGTAAATATAATTGGGGAATTAAGAAAATGTTCATCGAAAATGAAATGACCAAAGTAAAGGTTAATAACGAGATTGATCTCTGCGAGGTATCAAACGAAAAGATTCGTCGCAAGATTGAAGCAGCTCTCCAGTATGCGAGAGTATCCTATTTCCTTCGCTGGCAGGAGCCCGGATTTTTCGGAAAGCATTTCCTACATGAGAAGACAAGGCTCATCATATGCATTAATGCTGCCCAGGTCGATGACGCTCTCAGAGTATTCGACGACCTGAATCTTTCTGAAAAAGATGTGCATATGCTTGGAAATAAATCTCATAACAGATATTTATACGAAAATAAATAAAATATCCTGTTGACATTACAGTGACCGTTTGCTATTATTGACATCGTGAGTTTTGCACTAAGCTGCTATAGCTCAGTTGGTAGAGCGTCGCATTGGTAATGCGGAGGTCACGGGTCCGATTCCCGTTAGTAGCTCTTGCGACGTAAAAAAGCGCGCATTACATTTATACATCTTCGGGGTGTGGCTCAGTTTGGCTAGAGCGCCGTGTTAGGGACGCGGAGGTCGCAAGTTCAAGTCTTGTCACTCCGACTAAGTACTACAGTAAAAACTGTAGTACTTTTTCTTTTTATAGGGTATAATATATATACGGCAAACGACCGATATATTATTTAGAGTAGGATTACTTTGTGCAAAAGGATGTGCACTTTCTCATCGTGAAACGGAGGTCAATAATATGGGATCATCAATAGACATTTCAACTTTATTTGGCACAAATACAGGCAGCACTAACGGGGCGAACGATATCTCGTCTCTTTTTGGTACTGTGACAGGAACTTCTTCAAATAACAATTCCTCATCCTCTCTTGGCGTGAGCCTGACAGACTACGCTTCCATAAAGAACGGCAGCTATGCAAAGCTCATGAAAAAGTATTATTCAAAGGATACCACAACAAAGGATGTGGATATTGAAGCATACAAGTCAAAGCAGAAGCTCGTAGCCGGCAAGGCATCAGATGTGGCAGGCAAGCTTAATGACCTGATGGACAAAACATACACGGAAGACAACCGTGAGGACATTACTAAGGATATTGAGAGCTTTGTTGAGAAGTACAACACCATGATGGAAAGTGCTGACAAGTCAAACTCAAAGAATATCATAAAGACTGCCGGATGGCTTCAGGACCTTGTCGCAGACAACAGCAGACTCCTTGGCAACATCGGCATATCTGTTGACAGTGACGGAAAGCTTGAGATAAACAAGGACACCCTTGCAAAAGCTGATATGGACTCCCTTAAGGAAGTATTCGGATATAACCCTACTGGCTTTTCCAGCAAGCTCCTGTACAAATCCGAGCAGATTTACTCTCTAGCCGCAACATACGGCACCAGCGCTACAACATATACATCAAGTGGTTCGTTTAACAGAAACTACTCTTCTGCAAATACAGATTCTTCTATTAATACAACAACCTGATAAGCATTAAATGTGATCATATTTACCCTCCTTTCGTTTCCGGAATGACGGACGTAAGGAGGGTATTTTTTTGCCTTCGATATTTTACTTTTTAACTATTCAATGATATAATCAGAAATTATGTAAACTAAATTAAAGGGGTATTTTATGGAATTTGTTTTCCCATTCGACTTTCCGATACTTGAATATATACAGACATATTTCAGAAACGGGATAACTGACGCGTTCTTTCCCGCTATCACCCATTTGGGCGATGCCGGTATACTGTGGATAGCGCTGACCGCTCTGCTACTGATATTCCCAAAGACAAGAAAAATCGGTTTTTGCAGTGCCATCGCCCTGGCCGTTAACTTCTTAATAGTTAATATAGGCTTAAAGCCTGTGATAAACAGGACAAGGCCATACCACATGGAAAACGAATACCTTGCCTACGGCCTCGAGCTCCTGACAAAGATTCAGCTCGATCCGTCATTCCCTTCCGGTCATACGACTGCAAGCTTCGCCAGTGCCACCGGAATATTTGCATATAATAAAAAATTCGGCATTGCAGCATTTATAACAGCCGTGCTCATCGGCTTTTCAAGACTTTATGTAGCCGTGCACTTCCCGTCCGACGTATTTGCCGGCGTATTAATCGGTATTGTCTGTGGTGTAATTGCATACTTTATAAATGAAGCAATCGTAAAAGCCATTAATAAAAAGAAAGCATCCAAAACTGCCGGAGCAGAAACTGTTGAGTAAGAAATCAGATAAAAAAATGAATAAGGGCGAAAAGCCCGTAAAACATCCGATACTGAAGCGTGTGCTTAGGTATATCGGATATTTTTTCGTATGGCTTTTCTCAACTCTCATCGTGCTGGTGGCAGGTCTTTATATCATGCTGATGTACATAAACAAAGGTCCGTCTGTATATGTCAGAGACCTGTTTGTCTCATCAGTTATGGAATCATCTGCCGGTGGCATTCTGTCAAAAATATTTCTGTCAGACGAAGAAATTAACGAGATAATGTCAAAAAACAGTACAGTCAGCATTAATGAGATTACCGATACCACTCTCATTAATGTCATGGCTAACAATACCTCCGATGAGGAGATAATGGTTGGCGACAGTCTTGCTGAGGTTGATCCTGACGGCGATGGAATCGATGTATTTGATGTACACGGAGTCACATATCACGGCAAAATGATGATTGTCTACGATCCGTCAAGAGTAAGCGTCGGCGTATGTAACGGTTTCCAGCTTGATTACGGTGGTCTCACGCTTACAGCAATATGTGAAAAATACGGAGCTGTAGCCGGAATTAACGGTGGTAAGTACGAAGATGAAAACGGCATGGGCTTTGGCGGCATGCCTGAAGGAATAGTAATATCGGACGGCCAGCTCCTGATGGGCGATATGGATACGTCATACGGTGTGTATGGCTTCACAAACGACAATGTATTCGTATGTGGCAACATGACTCCCGGATATGCTCTCTCAATTGGCGTAAGAGATGCTGTAACGTTCGGTCCGTCACTTATTGTAAACGGCAAAGCTGCCTCATACTCAGGCTACGGAAGCGGTCTCAACCCCCGTACTGCCATAGGCCAGAGAGAAGACGGTGCCGTGTTGCTGCTTGTAATAGAGGGAAGACAGGCCAACTCAGTCGGCGCTTCCATGGCAGATATAATCGATGTAATGCTTGAGTACGGTGCTGTGAACGCCGCAAACCTTGACGGAGGTATGTCCTCTTCAATGGTTTACAATGGCGAAGAAATCGTCAGCAACTGCCAGATCAGAACATCCAGAAAAATCCCCACCGCTTTTATTGTAAGCGCTATAGGTGAATAGCGATGGCGAAGAAAAAGAAAAACAAACCTGAAATAGATAACAAAACAAGGAAGGCTCTCACGGAGACCAAGGTAAACATCAATGACGGCTGGGCAGATGATGTACCCATTGTCTACAATACGGACAAATGGATGCCGGAAGATGCAGACCTTACCATGGTCAAGATAGATGCCCTTGAGGGAAAGCATCACCGCAGAGTAAAGCATACTGCCCTTGATAAAGATGAGATAACCGTTTCCGAGAAACCTGTAAAGGAAACTGCAGCAAAACCTGTAACAAAAGATGAGCCCGATGACAAACCTATCCCCGCTCTTCCTGCTGCGACCTCTAAAAAGAAAACTGATGCTACTTCCAAAGAAAAGATTTCTGATGCCAAGGAGCCTGTAAAGAAACCTGAATCAAAAGAAAGTCTTAAGGAGACTGTTTTAAAGGAAACTCTCTCAAAAGAAAAACCTGCAAAGGAAAAATCTCCAAAAGAAGATATTGCAAAAGAGCAGGAAGCTCTGGCAGGTCAGCTGACTACTTCCCTTGAATTAATCTCCCTTGAGGATGAAGCAAAAAAACTCGAGGAAAAAGCCCGTAAGGAAAAGAAAAAACAGCTTGCAAAAGAGATAAAACCCGAGGAAATAGATAAATTCCTTGAGACAGAGGGCAAAGTCCAGAAAAAGAATAAAATCCATCCTTTCAGGATGTTTATGATAATCTGGCTCGGTATACTGGCAATAACCATAAGTGTTCTGCTCGGAAGATTCTATAATTTCCTTGAAAATTATGAAGCTGTATATCAGGCTTCAAGACCATATCACAATATGGACGAGCTTTTAACCCACTTTTACAATCTCGATGTTAACGAGCTCTACAATCTCATGACTGTAAAACCTGTGACAAATGAGTTTGAGACAGAAGAAAATGTAAAGCATTATATGCAGACGCTCCTTGAAGATAAGATGTTTACGTATTACGAAACCCAGTCATCTTCAAAAGAGCTTCCCGAATATTTCATAGCTGCAGACGGATATGTAGTAGCAAAGGTTGCACTCCGTAAAGTTGTAGGTGAAACTCTGGAATACAGCTTCCCCAAGTGGTATGTATCATCGTTTGAGCTGTATTCTGATGCCCAGTACTCTGTGAGAATAGAGATTCCAAGCAACTACTCGATTTCCATAAACGGTATAAATGTATCTGATGAATATGCATACGAAACCGGCATAAAAATCGATGACGAGATGTATTTTCAGAATTATATAACAGATTTCCCAACCCTTGAGAAATTTTACTGCACGGGATTTTATGAAGAGCCTTCACTTTATGCCACAAATATTTTCGGCACTCAGGCTGATATTGTATGGAATATGGACAGAGGCATTTATGAAGTACCATTCTCACTTCCTGATGACTATGAAGAGATTGCCGAGTATGCTACCCAGGTAGTTACAGACTATGCATTCTTTATATCCCAGGATGCAGGCGACAATGCCCTTGATAAGTATTTCCCCGAGGGAGAAGAGCTCCTTAATATGATAAAGGCCAGTACCTCAAGACAGTTCTTTGCTCACCACAGCGAGACTCATATGGAGAACATACAGCTGAATGATTTCATAATGTATACTCCTGACTGTGTATTTATCGGCATAACCATGGATCAGGTCCTTAAGATGTGGAGCGGCGATGAAGTCGTACCCATCAACGGAAACTTCTGCTATGTCAAGATAGACGGTGAGTGGAAGGTGTGCGCGATTAAATATTGATAAAGGTATAGTTACCAAGCGAAAAATAAAGCCCCCCGTTGATAAGAGGCGAAAAAACTGTCCCCCCACGCATTGCGGTTAGCTTAGCGTGGGGGGACTTTTTTTCGCCTTAATAAACTACACTTTAAAACTTTTAATCAGCAAGCATCATCATTATCTTGTTTGATCTTGCGACGAACTTTGTCATGGCTTCAGGATCAAGAGGCGCATTCTGAAGGAGTGCAAGATCGTAGAGCTGCTCGCAAAGGAGTGTTACCTTCTCTCCCTCTTTCTCCTCAAGAATCTTCTCAACCAGCTTGTTGTTGGCATTAAGCACAAGAGTCATGCCCTCTTTACCAAAGGCTCCCATATCCATTCCCGGCATAGAATACATCTTCATCATATCCTGCATTCTTCTGCTTTCCTCAGAAACGGTAATCATTGAAGAAATATCCTTGTTCTTAAGCTTCTCAAGCTTAACTGTCAGGTTGTCCTTCTTAATAGCCTTCTTGAATATCTTTGAGAGCTCCTCGCACTGCTTGTCCAGCTCTTCCTGGGCCTTCTTTGATGTCTTTGTCTTGAATTCATCAGTAAGGTCAGCATCGATTCTGGCAAACTTTACACCCTCGTTTCTGCTTTCAAGCTGTGAGATAAACGGCTGATCGATACGCTCTGGAAGGAGTACAGCATCTTTCTTGGCTTTCTTGAACATATTGATATACTGGCTCTGCTGCTGCTCGTCAGTTACATAGTAGATAACCTTTTCCTTCTTCTCGCCTTCGCCGTTTTCTTCTGTCTTGTCTTCCGACTCTTCCTTAACTACTTCTGCTTCTACTTCATTACCGTCAGCGTCTGTAGCCTTCTCCTTGTTCTCATCATCCTCTGTATCAATAGGCTTCACTTCAAGACACTCAGGGAGAGTCATATACTCACCGCTGATATTCTTGAACATGATGTAATCTGTCATCTTGTCACAGAATTTATCATCCTTTAAGCAGCCGTACTTGATGAACGGACTGATATCATCCCAGTATTTAACATACTCTTCTCTCTCTGTCTTGCACATACCGGAGAGCTTGTCAGCTACCTTCTTAGATATGTAATCAGCAATCTTCTTTACAAAACCGTCATTCTGGAGAGCTGATCTCGATACATTAAGGGGCAGGTCAGGACAGTCAATAACGCCCTTAAGGAGCATCAGGAACTCAGGGATAACTTCTTTAATGTTATCTGCTATAAATACCTGATTGTTATAGAGCTTAATTACTCCCTCAATGGACTCATATTCCATGTTAATTCTGGGGAAGTAGAGGATACCCTTTAAGTTAAAAGGATAATCCATATTTAAGTGAATCCAGAAGAGGGGCTCCTTGTAGTCCTTAAATACTTTTCTGTAAAACTCTGTATATTCCTCTTTTGTACAGTCATTGGGGTGTTTTGCCCAAAGAGGCTGAGTATCATTAAGAGGAACAGGTCTCTTCTTAATCTTAAGACGGTCAGGCTTAGGCTCTTCGCCTTCCTTAGTCTCCTGTTTTACATTCTCAATCACCACATCAGTATCAAGCTTCTCTTCCTGATCGATGATTTCTGTAAGTTCCTCGCCCTCTTTTGAGAGATATATCTCGGAAGGCATAAATGAACAGTACTTCTTCAGAACTTCCTCTGCCTCGTACTTGTTTGCAAATTTAAGACAGTCTTCATTAAGGAAAAGTGTAATCTCTGTACCTACTCCTGTCTTGTCGCCGTCCTTCATATCAAACTCGCTGCCACCGTCACATTCCCAGTGAACAGGTGTTGCGCCCTCTTTATAAGAGAGAGTATCAATATGAACAGTGTCGGCTACCATAAATGCAGAATAGAAACCGAGACCGAAATGACCGATAATCTGGTCCTCGTTAGCTTTGTCCTTATATTTCTCAATGAAATCTGTTGCGCCTGAGAATGCAATCTGGTTGATATACTCCTCAACCTCATCAGCAGTCATTCCAAGACCGTTATCGATAAATTTGATTGTCTTGTTCTCAGGGCTTACAATAACCTCGATTTTACCCTTATAATCATTGGGAAGGGTATATTCACCCATCATATCCAGTTTTTTAAGCTTTGTGATGGCATCGCATCCGTTGCTGACAAGCTCTCTGTAAAAGATGTCATGGTCCGAATAAAGCCATTTTTTAATAATTGGGAAAATGTTGTCACTGTTGATTGACAGACTTCCGTGTTTCTCTGACATATAAAACACTTCCTTTCATAAATATTATAACGAATCACCGTTTTCATGATAAAAACGGGCTTTTTCGCTTTTTCCATAAATGATTTTAACCCCTGAAAAACACCAAGTCAAGAAAAAATTAGCACTCACAAAAAATGAGTGCTAATAACGAGGAGGGCATGTATTTTATGATATTTACTGGAAATATTTCTGATAAATATCAAAGAAATTTTCTGTATCTGTATCCTTTACCATCTCCAGATTATAATCCAGAGAATCCCATAATTCTTCATTTACATAGCAGCTGAGTCCCGATTCAAACTGGGTATAAGCCACATTAAACTGATCAAGCTGTCTGTTTCTTATTATCTCCTGCTTGGTTGCATCTATGCTTGTAACATCATTGGGATTTACACAATATATGATATAAAAGCCGTCATCCCCCTCAATGACATCACTGTATTCACCTTCACCCAGCAGAAACGCAGCTTTTTCCATATCAGGATTCATCTCGCCCTTTCTGTAATAAAGGTTAACACTGTCTGCTTCTGAGTAACTGTCAGCAACGGTATCGAAGCTGTTTCCCGATACAAGCATTTCGTGAGCTTCTATTGCTTTTGCTTCCTGTTCCTTTTTTCCGGCATCTGACAGGCTTGTCGTTTTACCGTTTTCATCTGTCTGAGAAAAGTATAAAACTATCTCCCTGACAATGATGGTTCTTGCCTCATCATCACTTATTTCAGTGTTTACAGAGCTAATTAAATCCTGATATACTTTATCCGCAATGGCGTAGTCTTCATAAAGCGACACAACTGTTTCTTCTGTAATATTGCCCATTGCCTCCTTCTCGCTGTCAGACAGCGATCCGAAATACTCAGAGGCTGCATCCTTAACTTTCTGCTTTTCCTTATCGTCGAGAGTCACTCCGTTTTCGGCAGCCATCAAAGTCATGATTTTAATTCTTGCCAGTCTGGAAAAAACTGTATCCTTGATACTTTCTCCTAAAGACACTCCGTTGAGGCTTAAAGACCATATTTCACTGCCATATACCGATGTGTACTCATTCTTCATGTTGGCGAGGTACACCAGAGCTTCTGTGTCATAGCATGACAGATTCTCAATCCTGAATATTTCACCATCTTTAAATCCGGTTGTCAGAATATATTCGGTATTATTTGCACATCCAGATGTAAATGTTATCAACATTATCCACATTAACATTGTGCAAAAAACGGTTTTTTTATGTTTGTTAAACTTTGATTTGTCAAATTGTAGGTTCATTATTCGTTATTTGATATATAATGTGTACTTACGTAAACACAAAATGTTTATATCCCAATAAAAATGGGGAAATTTCTCTTAATTGGTAAACTTATCAAACTTGCCAAGCATTCTCTCAAGACCTGCCATGTTATCGCTTACACTGTTATGAATCCGGCTTCTGTTAAGGTCTCTTGTAGCCATATCATGATTCTTCTTAAGATCAGGGAGAGGTATCCCCTCAAGGTACGCTTTCATATATGCCTGGCAGTCCAGATATCCAAGCTTGTAGCGATATGCTGAATTTACTTTTGACAAATCTGCTGTGCCAAGTATATTGCCGATTTCAAGGGTGTGGCTCGGTATAATATTGTAAAGTTTTGCATCCGGGAACCTGTCCTGTTCATCTTCATACAGATTGTTCAGGCTTATTACAATTATATCTTTTATACCATTATCATAGAGGGGTTTTATCGGCGTATTATCTAGCATACCACCGTCAAACCAGTTGAGTCCCTCTACCCTCACGGAATCATAAATTACTGGAATAGCAGAAGATGCCAGAATGTACTGTTCAATCACCTCGGCAGGCTTGCCGTTCTGAAGAGTATAGCCTACAACAACCTCTCCATCATCATTTTTAGTACATGCAGTCACATAATACTTAACTTCTGATTCAGACATTTTATTAAGGTCAACTGACGATCTGATAAGCTTTAAAAGGCCTTCTCTTGAGAAAATACCGTCTCCCTGCCTCGTCACATCAAAACCGTTCTCATCAAAATCAAGGAAATCAAGGGGATCGATATTCTCCCAGAGTTCCCTTGCCTTTTCAAGATCTCCTCCTGCAAGAAGTGCCATATTCACGCTTCCTATGGAGTTGCCCGATACGGCAACGACTTTGTCTAGGATTCCCATTTCCTTAAGAGCCATAAGGGCGCCTATCTCATATGCTCCCTTTCCGCCTCCTCCGGCAAGAACAATACCGAAATCTTTGTTTATGTTCTTATTTTTATCTTCTTTTGCTGCATTCTTTTCAGCCTTTATCTCAGCTTCCATGGCAGCAAGTTTTGCCATAAGTTCTTCAGATAATTCTGCCATACTCCCTCCCAGGTCTTTACAATCGGTTAACCATAAATAATTTCAAGGTTGCATTTTAATGGTGCAAATATCAATTATTATTTATAATTTTACATCCATGTTTTAATTGCAATACACAATATCTTGTGGTATTATGTCACTTGTGGTACCAATATATTGTGCATCCGACAACGCCTGTAAATTCATACAGACACCGCCGGATACACCATAAAACAAAAGGTTTTCTCTCAATATTAAATATAGAATATTTTTTCGATTATGTAAACCATAAATAATTTTGACTGTATACTTATGTAAACCTGAATCAAAGAATTATATCTTTATTGGAATTTTATCATAATCCCTTTATTTAAAAGGCCGACAGAGAAAATAGTTCATATTTGATATTCACAATTCAATAAACATAATTCCGATTATACAATCAGAAAATAATTTACATAACATAATAACAGATTAACATAATTCGCTTTATCCGAAACCGGTATTCCGTAACCCGGGTAAACCGAAAAAACGTTTAAATCCCCTTTTATCTTCTTTCCCGGGGCTGTATTTTTTCAAAGAGTACAACCTCTAAAATCCCTTTAAAATCAGCAAAAACAGTACTACTTCTCAAATTCGTATGATAAAATAAGTACGAAGGGTTTTTGATTTGTATTTGAGGGGAATTAGATATGGATAGGGAACGTTCTGAACAGTTTCATGAAATATTTGATCGGATGATTTATCTGATGACATCACCCGAGATATTCAAACGTGAGGACTTTGTGGAAGTACTTCGCGAATTATGTCATTTCTTCGATATTTCCAAGGGAATAACTGAATTTTATAAAAATCTCAATGACGAAAAACTCGGCATAGGAGAAGTAATGAAGGATTATGATGACGGCCGCGAAGGCGAAGTTGTCTTAACCAATCGTTTTGTTACACCTAATTTCACCATCATAAAAGGATCTTTATACAGACCGATAGGTGCCAGACCTCTCGATGAAGACGAAATGAAAAAGCTTTCTCTCTGTCAGAAGTCCATGTTCAGCTTTATAGCACGAAACAGACTTCAGACTGCAGTTGAGAGACTTGCCTTTTACGATGATGACGGTTATCCCAATATAAACAGTTTTTCAAAACGACTCGAGCAGATAAATGATAACGGAAAGCTATACGGCAATACGGTTCTCATGTACAACATACGAAGCATGGCCATTGTAAATATGGACATCGGCAAAGAAGTTGGCGACCTGGTTATCAGGGAATACTACAATGCCTTCAAAAATCTTTTCGGTGAAAACGGCCTGATTTGCCGTGTCGGCGGCGACAACTTCATTATGCTGTTTAAGAACGAGTACATTGAACGTGTTCTTGATTTGGTTAAGGAATACTATATTGAATATGATGCTGCTCACGAAAAGAGAATCCGGGTATCAGCATGTGCCGGAGTATTTCAGATTCCGGATGATTATAAGTTCATATCTGTAGGCCTCATTATCGGTGCCGTATACCCTGCAGTTCAGGAAGCTAAACTTGAAGAAAACGGTACCATCATCTTTTCCGACGGCAAGCGTACAACGGCTGAAAAAGAGAGAGTCAAGAGAGTACGTGCCACATTTGACGAGGGATTAAAGCAGAACGAATTTAAGGCATATTATCAGCCTAAAGTTGATATATACACCGGAGAAATAGTAGGTGCCGAGGCGCTTTGCCGTTGGATTCACAACGGTAAATTCATGTCACCTGCAGAGTTCATTCCGGTTCTTGAACTTAATACGGATATATGTCGCCTTGATTTCCGCATGCTGGATCTCGTATGCGCAGATCTTCGTAAATGGAAAGATGCGGGCAAGCCACTTCCAAGAGTGTCAATCAACCTTTCCCGCAAACACCTCCTCGATCCTGATCTGGTAAATCATCTTGTGCAGATAATAGGGGAATATGATATTCCTCATAAGTATATTGAGTTTGAGCTTACGGAGACCACAACAGATGCAGGCTTTGCAAATCTAAGGAGAGTTGTTGAAGAACTTCGAAGCCAAGGCTTTGCAACATCAATTGATGATTTCGGAATGGGATACTCTTCCCTTAATCTCATAAGAGAAGTTCCCTGGGATGTACTTAAACTTGATAAAGACTTCCTGCCCGCCAGTGATGATAACGACCGTGATGTTACGGTACTCATGTATCGCCACGTTGCATCAATGGCTCAGGATATAGGGCTTGAATGCGTTACCGAAGGAGTTGAGACATTAAAACAGGTCGAGATTCTTCGGAAAAACAAATGCCGCATAGCACAGGGCTATTTCTTCGACAAGCCTTTACCTTCTGAAGATTTTGCCGAAAGACTCGGCAACAATTATCTCGACCTGCTTAATATGAATTAGTTCTTGACGCGGGCGGTGAGTTCATCGCCCGCTACATCTATTACTATTGTATCTTTTGCAAGGACTTTCCCTGAAAGGATTAGCCTTGCAGACAGTGTTTCCACAGTCTTTTGAATAAATCTCTTAAGGGGACGGGCACCGTATACGGGATCGTAACCGTTGTCTGTTATGTACTTCTCAGCATCATAGGTCAGTTCAACACTTATCTCCTTATCAGAAAGACGCTTGTTTAAATCAGCCATGATAAGTCTTATGATGTTGCCGATGTTGTCCTTTGTAAGAGGCTTAAAGAGTATGGTCTCATCAAGACGGTTTAAAAATTCCGGTCTGAAATGATTCTTAAGATCGTTCATTACTGCAGATTCCGCATCGGGCTTAATATTACCGTCATCATCTATTCCCTCAAGCAGATATCCGGCTCCGATATTTGATGTCATGATGAGAATCGTATTTTTGAAATCAACGGTTCTTCCCTGTGAATCTGTAATACGTCCGTCATCAAGAACCTGGAGCAGTACATTAAACACATCGGGATGAGCCTTTTCAACCTCATCAAAAAGAACTACGCTGTAAGGCTTTCTTCTCACCGCTTCTGTAAGCTGTCCACCCTCATCATATCCCACATATCCCGGAGGAGCTCCGATAAGACGTGATACGGAATATTTCTCCATATACTCACTCATATCGATTCTGACAATATTACTTTCATCATCGAACAGTGCCTCAGCAAGAGTCTTTGCAAGTTCCGTCTTACCTACACCTGTAGGACCAAGGAACAGGAACGAACCGATAGGTTTTGTCGGATCTTTTATTCCTGCCTTTGATCGTATAATGGCTTCAGCAACCTTTGTGACGCCTTCATTTTGTCCGATTACACGCTTATGGAGAATATCTTCAAGTCCGAGAATCTTGCTTCTCTCCGACTCATTAAGTTTTGATACGGGGATTCCGGTCCAGCGTGAAACTATACGGGCAATCTCTTCATCCGATACGCACTCGTGAAGATATTTATTATCTCCCTTCTTATCGTTTCCGCCTTTTTCTCTTTCCTCAAGCTGCTTCTTCAGAGCAGGAAGTGTACCGTATGAAAGTTCTGCCGCTTTCTCAAGATTTCCTTCTCTCTGGGCAATCTGTATCTGATTGTTTACGGCTTCTATCTGCTCACGAAGTTTTGATAAATCGGTAACAGAAGTTTTCTCGTTCTCCCAGTCTGCTTTCGCAAGTTCAAACTTCTCCTTTTCATCAGCAAGTTCCGACCGAAGCGCCTCCAGTCTCTGAAGGCTGAGGTCATCAGTCTCTTTCTTAAGGGCTGCCTCCTCTATCTGAAGCTTCATGATACGGCGCTGCATCTCATCAAGCTCTGTAGGCATTGAGTCAAGTTCTGTCTTGATAAGGGCGCATGCCTCATCAACTAGATCTATGGCCTTATCGGGAAGGAAACGGTCAGATATATATCTGTGTGATAATGTAGCTGCTGCCACAAGGGCCGTATCCATTATCTTTACGCCGTGGTATACCTCATAACGGTCCTTTAATCCACGGAGGATTGCGATAGTATCTTCAACAGTAGGCTCATCAACCATTACTGGCTGGAAACGTCTCTCAAGAGCCGGATCCTTCTCTATATATTTTCTGTACTCATCAAGTGTTGTCGCACCGATACAGTGAAGCTCACCTCTTGCAAGCATGGGCTTAAGCATATTGCCGGCATCAAGGCTACCGTCAGTTTTTCCTGCGCCTACTATTGTATGAAGCTCATCTATGAAGAGGATAATCTGTCCTTCACTCTTTTTTACTTCCTCAAGAACTGCCTTTAATCTCTCCTCAAATTCACCTCTGTATTTTGCTCCCGCAACAAGGGCACCCATATCAAGGGAGAATATTTTCTTATCTTTAAGTCCCTGAGGAACATCTCCCGCAACTATACGCTGGGCAAGTCCCTCGACTACCGCTGTCTTACCAACACCTGGCTCGCCGATAAGAACCGGATTGTTCTTGGTCTTTCGAGACAGTATTCTAATGGCATTTCTTATCTCGTCATCTCGTCCTATTACCGGATCGAGTTTCTGACTCTTTGCCTTCTCCACAAGGTCCTGACCATACTTTTCAAGAGTATCGTAAGTAGCCTCGGGATTGTCGCTTGTGACTTTCTGGTTGCCTCTTACAGACTGAAGAGCCATAAGGAAACGGTCTCTTGTGATTCCGTACTCCCTGAAGATTTCCTTCATTTCTTTTGAAGGATAAGCAATCATGCAGAGGAAAAGATGCTCTACCGAAACATACTCATCTCCCATCTTTTTGGCTTCATCCTCAGCCATGGTAAGGACTTTATTAAGGTCCTGTCCGATATATACCTGTCCGCCCTGGACTTTCGGTCTTTTTTCAAGAGCTTTTTCTATACGATCAACAAAATGTTCTTTATTAATCTCCATTTTCTCAATCATTTTGAGTATAAGGCTCTCATCAAGAGTGAGAAGAGCATAAAGCAGGTGCTCCTGACATATCTCCTGATTGCCGTATTCATATGCGATTTTCTCGCAGTTATTAAGTGCAAGTGTTGAATTTTGTGTAAATTTAGCTATATTCATAATCATTTCCTCCTTTCACGGATTCCTTTGATTTTGTTATAACACTAAAATTAGCACTCGTCAAGCACGAGTGCTAACAATTATCAAGATATCTTTTATGATGTTGGATTATTCTTCTTCCACGTGATCCAGCCCCTGTCCAATTATTGAACGGACATGATCATCTGCAAGAGAATAAATAATTGTCTTGCCGTCCCGTCTGTTTTTGATGAGCCTGCTCTGTTTCAGTATCTTTAGCTGATGGGATATAGCCGACTGGTTCATGTTTAATTTTGTTGCGATGTCTCCCACACAAAGTTCTTCATCGAACAGTTCGCAGAGAATCCTTATTCTCGTCGAATCGCCAAATACTTTAAACAATTCTGCAAGATCTATAAGCAGTTCCTCATCGATTACTTTTTTTGATTTCATCTCTTTACTCCCTTTAAAGCCCTGATTGCATTTAAGACAGCAATAATCATTACACCTACATCAGCAAATATGGCCATCCACATACCTGCCAGTCCCAGTGCCCCAAGAATCAGACATATGGCTTTTATGCCAAGTGCAAAATAAATATTTTCATATACTATGCGAAGGCACTTTCTCGATATACCAATTGCCTGAGCAACCTTTCTCGGATCATCATCCATTATGACTACATCAGCAGCTTCTATTGCGGCATCTGAGCCAAGGGACCCCATCGCGATACCTATATCAGCCCGACGGAGAACAGGAGCATCATTTATGCCATCGCCTACGAAAGCAAGTTTGTCTCCCTCATTTTTCTCGGCAAGGAGCTTCTCTACCAGATCAACTTTATCACCCGGCAGGAGTCCTGCATGGACTTCATCAATATGTAGCTTGTCCGCTACGGCTTTTGCCACTTCCTCAGAGTCACCTGTGAGCATCACCGTCTTTCTGACTCCTGCTTTCTTAAGCATTGATGAAAGATTTTCTATACCGTCCTTAATTCTGTCGGATATAACAATGTGACCTGCATATTTGCCATCAAGTGAAATGTGGGCAGTTGTGCCTTCTCCTCTGCACTCCGGGCATACATCATGAGAAACGCCGCATTTATCCATCAGCTTGTTATTACCTACGGCAACATTCATTCCGCTGTACGATGATGTAATACCGTATCCGCCAAGTTCTTCTATGTCAGAAACATTTTTGTCATCAATCTCTTTTCCGTATGCAGCGATAATACTCTTCGCAATAGGATGAGATGATTTACATTCCGTGTGGGCAGCAATCTTCAAAAGTTCCTCGTTGTTAATCGCTGCCTGATGTATTCCTGTTACTTCAAATACACCTTTTGTCAGTGTACCCGTCTTGTCAAAAACAAGATACTTTACGGCAGCCATTGCCTCGAGATAGTTGGAACCTTTCACAAGTATTCCCTCATGGCTGGCACCACCTATGCCGGCAAAGAAGGTAAGAGGTATGCTGATTACAAGTGCGCACGGGCAGCTGATTACCAGGAACGTAAGGGCTCTGTAAATCCACTTGGTCCACATGGGACTCTGTCCCATCACCAGCAGTACAATCGGTGGCAGCAAGGCCAGGGCCAAAGCCCCGTAACATACAGCAGGTGTATATACTCTTGAAAACTTGCTTATGAAGTTTTCTGACTTTGATTTCTTTGAACTTGAATTTTCAACAAGCTCCAAAATCTTTGAAACAGTAGATTCACCGAAGTCTTTTGTAGTCTCTATTCTGACTACTCCTGATAAGCTGACACATCCACTGATGATGTCATCGCCGATATTAACAGTTCTCGGTACACTCTCACCTGTCAATGCTGCAGTATCAAGAGTTGTCCTGCCCTCAATAACCTTTCCATCGATGGGCACTTTCTCTCCGGGATTGACTTCTATTATCTCTCCCTTTGATACCTCTGACGGATCAACTTTTACTGATACGCCGTCTCTGATGACATTGGCATAATCAGGTCTGATATCCATGAGTTCGCTGATATTCTTTCTGCTCTTCCTGACTGCATATGTCTGGAAAAATTCTCCCACCTGATAAAAAAGCATAACAGCAACTGCTTCAGTATAGTCACCGCTCTTTGTAAGCAATGCCAGAGCAATCGCACCGACTGTTGCAACAGCCATCAGGAAACATTCATCAAATACCTGTCTGTTAATAATACCTTTAAATGCCTTCTTTAAAATATCATAACCTATAATCAGATACGGTATCATGTAAAGAATAAACCACAAAGGTTCCTTAATTGCCCATTCATTTATTACGGCGCCATCAGCATCCCGCTGCTCTCCGAATATCTCTTTCAGAAAATACAGAGCAATCATAATAACAAACGTTATAATGATTCGCCTCAGCATTTTCTTCTGTTTCTTGTTCATAAGATTTCTCTTTTCCTAAATATGTATTCCGAATATCATTCCGTTACTCTGATACCCGTCATTAACCTCTTATAAGAAGATTTCGCAGTCATCCTCAACCTTTTTGCAGTTCTTAAGAACTTCCTTCATAACTGCTTTCTCATCTGCGCCTTCCTCAAAATCAACAATCATCTTGAGTGCCATAAAATTAACTACTGCATTTGCTACACCCTTAGTATTCTTTGCAGCCTCTTCCATCTTGTTTGCACAGTTTGCACAGTCTACTTCAATCTCATAAGTTTTCTTCATTATTTTTCCTCCGAAAATGAATTATGTTTTTGTTTCATATGAATATCTATTCATATGTTCATTTATGATAATATACTCTTTGCATTAATATGTCAATATTTTATCTGTAATTATGAAAAGTGGGTTACCACGCTAAGCGCCTGCTCCGCTGCGCAATGCGTGGTAACCCACTTTTTCATTAATGCAAAATTAAATATAATTACTCTTCTCCAGCTACTCTGTGTATCTCAATTCTGTCTATACGAATTGTTCCTACAGTTTCATTTGATATCTTCAATTCGCAGAAATGTTCATTCATTTCAGAATTCATTGTAAATATAATCTTGTTATTATCCCTGTATTCGTATGATGCGTCTATTACTTTTTCGCCAAGCTCTGAAGTAGCCACAATATTTACGCCGTCAAGACTCTCTCCCTCTATGACAGCTTCATATGTTCCCGCGTACCATGTCATGACCGGTCCGGATGTCACACCACCTTCATATAAATACCATGAGCCGTCCTTAGCCTCACCATTTTCAAACCACGCATTAGCTTTAAGATTATACTGATAGTCACTAAGCTCGCAAAGCATTACTTCCACATCATCAAAACCGTATACCACATAATTACTTGTTTCGATTAACGATTTTGCATCGGTCAGATATCTTAAAAGGGGACAGACTGTTGTCTCATCCCTTGAAAACAGAAGGAAGACTTTTCCTTCCGGTCTCTCTGTGAAATGATCTGCTTTCTGCAACCATTGGAATAATGATTCCACATCGATTATCTCTGATATAACGGTGTCACATGAATACATATCAATGTCTCCATTTGAGAGTTCCGTGCAGATATTGCCATTCCAGTATGTAGCATATCCTGCCGTATATCCCTCCTCCTTAAGTTCCTTGACAACTCCTTTTAGCTCAGATGTCCTGTCGATACCCGCATAGTCCTTATAGTTAAAAATACATATCCCCAGGGTTATAACCATCATCAGCCCCGGTAAAAGATTTAAAAACCTTCCTTTTTCCTCAAGCCTGCACATTAGGAATCCTATACAAAGCAGACCACATATTATAATCGGCAGATAATATCTGTCTTCATAAAGCATATCAGTAAACAGATACAGCATTATATAAACAATTGTACCACCTAATAAATAACCGCCTATAAGCTTCTCATCAATGTTTCGTCTTTCCTTTTTCCAGAAGACAAAGTATACGGCAAATCCTGCGATAATCAGAAAACATACGCCATTACGAATGAGATCAAATGACAGTACATCACTTTCTCTGTAACCAAAGCATCTCATAATGCCTGAAATTATCGTCTCGAATCTGGCAAATGAAAATGATGTAAATTTAAGCTCTCCCCACATACTAAATGAATATATTTTTGAGAGAATCATATTGTTGATAGCAAGTCCGACCATTCCACCTGCCAGTGCAATATAAGCGCCCAGATACTTATCGTAATCTTCCTGTCGTCCTCTCCAGTATCCTCTGACATGTAGTCCCATCATCACAAGTCCAAGGGGCAGATAAGTAACTATAATCTGTCTTGGACCACCCATACCTGCAACACATGCCAGGGCAAAAAGTCCCATCATCATGCTTATCTTAAATCGCTTATCATCTGTCTTTGCTATATGAAGCACCATAGCTATTGATACAAAAGAAATAATAATGTGCGGGATATAATACAATCCGTACAACACGAATTCCATATAACTGCCGGAGATTGGCATAAAGAGAAATCCTGCCATAAAGGCAAAATACTTCTTAAGTCCCGCCTCTCTGCACAGATAATAAAACGAGACTGCCAGCAAAATATAAAGTGTTATTCCTGATAATACTCTCGCAACATGAAAACTCCCTGTTATCGCAAGAAACAGTTCAAAGATAATCTGATTATTAAGAAGTCTGAGTTCTGTAGAATATATCCAGTCTTTTGATAAGATTATGCCCCTGCCTTTTGCAAGAACATCACCAAGAATCATCTCACTTGACATGTCTGAGTCAATCAGGAATTCTATCCTGGTCACATAAAAAATCACAAGGGCAAGGAATGATACTGCAAGCCACACCCATCCAAGATATTTTTTCCAGTTGTTTTTTAAGTCAATTTTTAATGTCATCTACCTATTCCTCTATCTTTTTATTTTTATCTCTTGCCGCATTTACAATCATTGAGCAGAGTCCCTCGGCTGTTGTGGGGATTTCCGCCGGTGTATCCGTATCGTGGTGTGAAGGTGTCTCACCGGATACCTTCTGTATACCGTATGTCAGAAGTACCTGGGATACTGTGATGCGGTATATCTGGCTTTCAGCGCCAAGCTCAACTGCCACGATTATATGCTCCCCGTCATCTGCACTAACCTTTGCCGCCGATACAAGACATGCTCCGGCCTTGTTTGTCGTACCGGTCTTTAGTCCAATACACTCCGGCATGTTATAGAGAAGAGAGTTTGTATTAGCTATCCATGCTCCTATCGATGATAGGGTTGTGCTTTTAAGCGTTGTGATATCTGTAATCTGTGGATATTTGTTTACTATATAACTGCAAAGTTTAAACATATCCTCGCATGTCATGTGATTCTGATTCTTGGATGTAATCATACTCTCACTGTAAACAGGGAGTCCGTTGCAGTTATAAAATACTGTCTCGTCTGATAAACCGATTGTATCGGCTGTAGTATTCATCATATCAACAAACAGTTCTTCCGTACCGGCCACATGCTCAGCGAGTACAAGGGCACACTCGTTGCTTGATGCAATCATCATTCCACAGAGCATATCCTGAATATTTGTAGTCGTCCCTGCCGTCAGCTTCACAACTGCATCACTCGTTCCGGAAAGCCACTCTGCTTTCTCGGAGATTACAATGCTATCGTCCATTGATATGTATCCCTTTGAAACGGCATCCATCACAACGAGATACGTCATAAGCTTTGTTGTACTAGCTATCGGAAGGGCTTTATCCCCTTCATATTCATAAAATATATCTCCCGTCGTGGCGTCTCCAACGAGGGCACCTGAGGATAACGTAAAATACTCACTTTCATCAAGACTGTCTATATCAATCACATAATCAGCTTCTGTGTCAGCAAATAATGCATCGCCCTTAAACCACATATCAGCATCAAATATAAGAGCAAAATCCGTCGTCGACAGATATGCGTCATACACTCCGGCCATGGAACCAATCAGTGTAAAATACTTAACCTCCCTGCCGTCTATCTTCATCGAATTAATCTTAAGCGTATACGACAGACCGTAAACCTCATCAACTGTAGCCTGATCAAAAGGATCGTTGCCTGTTCCGGGAGACTGGTAATCAGTACCTGTTGTAATCACAATACTGTCAGAAGCCACCGATACATCAAAAGCCTTATCCGTACCCGTAAATGCATTTGCCATATCCCTTAATGACAAATACGTATTGTTATCATAATATGGACTGACTGCCTTTACATTAAAAGTATCCGAATCATTTACTGTAAGCGTGATATTTTCAGCCATGCACTTGTCGCCATCGGCAAGCACTGATACAGGCGTCATGGTGACAGCCATAATCACAACTGTCATCACGAGGCACATAATCTTTATTCTGATGTCAAAAATATTTTTAACACTCTTCATATAATTAATTAAGTTCTATTACTTCTTTTTCATCTGAATCATTATCTGTATCAGCCGGCGCATTTTCATCATCTCCGGAAGCTTCCGTTTCTACAGGCTCCGGCTCAGTCACCCCTTCTCTTACAAGTATCATTGGGTAATCATTCTCCCATGCCGAATCTCCCGCAACATTGTTTGTGATAACTATGGTATCTTCACCGGCAAAATATGTTTCCTGAACTTCTTCCCTTATGAGCAGCGCTTCCGTAACTTCATACTTACCGTCTGTATCATATATTTTCGAAAGTTCATCAAATGACGGAACGATGTCTGTCACATATTCATCTACATACTCTGAAAGAGTCATTCCGAGAGTTTCCTCTGTAAGCTCATCAAGAGCATCATCGTCATATTCTGTCTCTCCTGCTGCCTCAAGTCTGAGTTTAAGAAGTTCTCTCACAAGCACTGTCATTTTCTCATAAGCATCAGCAACGGTATCCTCATATGATGACTCATCTGCCTTCATTGTCCAAGAGCCGTCCTCATTAAACCTGATAATGACATTCAGCCTGATGTTCGCGATGATATCATCACTGTCGATGAGTTCACTCATAAGTGCTGTACTTGTCCACTCATCTGCGTTCTCCCGCACATACCCGGAGATATCCACGCTGCTCTTAAAAGTCCCGTAAAATGCTTTTGCGGGATTACGTCCGCATCCCGCAAAAATAAAAGCAGTCAGAGCTATCACTCCAATCAGCGTATATTTTATTTTCCCAAAAACAAATTTTTTCATTTGCTCTCCGCAGAAAACTATATCAGAATACAATATCGGAATATCCATACTGATCAATCAGAGGATAAAGGCCTGTCAGCTCAGTCTGAAGTTGGAAATGCCACCACTCCTGTTTATCCCTGAGATATTCAAGATTAGAACCATGGCTCGTCATGATATCAATCAGAAGGTCTGCTGCCCATGTGTTGTATTCCATATTGCATCTGAAATCAAGGGTATGCATCTTGGTCTGCATCTTTGCCTCATCACCGAGAGTACTTAAATCAGAATACTCTCTGATTGTCAGGTCTGCCGCGATGCCCCTGTTGTGTCTTGATTTCTGGGCTATGTAATAATTAATATTATATGTACCATTTGTCAGATATCCCTGAGCCAGATCAGTACCGGAAGCCGAGTAAGTCAGGTATCCCTGATCTGCCAGATATCCACTGACTGCTGCCGATGTGGACAGAGGTCTGTATCCATCATATATGACTATCGTATATCCGGCATAGAGTGCCGTCTCCTGACATGTCTTAAGCTCAAGTGCCAGATCCCATATTACAGGCATCTGCTCCGGGCTTCCGTAATTCGGAAGCGCCTGACCTGTAATACCGTCAATCACATTATATCCGTCTGCATTCAGAACAGCATCTGTATCATTCTCCGCCATGCAGTCATATCTCGTTTCTTCATCAGACGTAGTATTAACTGCCTGAGCGTTTCCTCCGCATGTGAATATGGATGAATACGCATTTGTTCTGTTTATCTGAATTCCATATAAATCTTCGGGATCGGTAAAGAACCCTCTCACATCGACAAGAAGTGTTCTGGCATTAACCCATCCCATCGTTCTCTTTGGAACAACTACCGCATTATCATCTGATACAGAATCATCATCACTCTGCTGTTCCAGTAACGCCTCTGCCTCGGCAATTTCTTTTTCAAGTTCTTCATCATAGACAGTTACATGAAGTACCCAGTCTCCTCCGGGAGACAGATAGCAGTAATGTCCGTTGTCACTCTTTGAGACGTACAGCTCCTGACCTGCCGTCAGATCTGTATATGAATTTGACATAGTCTCATCGTTATACAAAGGCGTTGTCATAATAGGCTTTACCGTTACACCAAGACATCCCTCCTCAGCGGACATAACAACTGTCGCTGAATCCAGAGTCTCCTTTATTTCACCTGTCTCATCATCCCTGTCGTAGACATTCAGTATGGCATCTACTGCCTTGAACGGATCGCAGTATCCGTAAATTGATGTACCCGTACTGAATACCGGGAGATATTCGAGGCTTTCGTCCTCTCCGTCAGTGATATATATGGTATAAGGTGTGCCTACAGCGAGTCCCGTCAGCTCTATGTCAGGCTCATCAGTAACCTTCTTAAGATACTCCTGATGCTCACTGCCGTCAGCCTTGTAAAATACAGCATATGAATCATACATGGTATCTTCCCAAGTAAGTGATATGGATGTAGGTGTTGCCTCCTGTGATAAGAGAGCCGGCGGTGCCTGGGGCTCTGGTACTTCCTCGGGAACATAATCTGCTGAGACATTGTCAGGGGAAACCGAGTGAAGTCCACTGTTCGGGTCTTCCTTTGGCATATGCTTTAATATCCACAAAAAAAGAGCTCCCGTCACACACAGCAGCATGAGCACTTCAAAAAAGACAAAGAGCACCATCGTCTGAGCCTTACGCACTTTATCTTTTTTCTCGTCCATCCTTATTTTTCTGTTTTTCTTGCTGTAATAATCAGAATTTTTCATACATGCCTAATTATAGCAGAAAACCCGTACTTATTCATGATATATATGATAAAATGCCATTAAATAACAGAAATAATTTTACGAGGAAATCCGTATGATTTACACACTCACACTTAACCCGTCCATCGATTATATGATTAAAACCGGAACGTTTAATACCGGCATGACAAACCGCACCATATCAGAGCAGATATTTGCAGGCGGCAAAGGAATAAACGTATCGATAGTCCTTAATAATCTCGGCGTTAAAAGTACTGCCCTTGGTTTTATTGCCGGATTTACAGGTGACAAAATTGAATCTGACATAAGGGAAATGGGAATCGGTACGGATTTCATAAAACTCGAAAAAGGATTTTCTAGAATTAATATAAAGTTCTCTGACATGGAAGGTACGGAGATAAACGGAACAGGTCCTGACATAGACGGCGCGGCTCTGGGGAAATTATTTTCAAAACTTGATGAATTAAAAGACGATGATATACTCATCCTCTCCGGCAGCGTTCCCGGAAAGATATCACCCGATATTTATGAGAAAATCTCAGAAATGATGAGCAGGAAAAATATACGCTTTGTAGTTGACGCAACCAGAAATGCACTTACAGACACATTAAATTATCATCCTTTTCTTATAAAGCCTAATATTCATGAGTTGTCTGATATCTATAAAACAAACATTACATCAAAAGACGACGTCATACTGTACGCACGTAAACTCAAGGAAGCCGGAGCGATAAATGTCCTCGTATCCCTTGCTGGAGACGGCGCAGTGTTAATTGACGAACATGACATTGTTCATTCTCTTCCTGCCCCCAAAGGGAGTTGCATAAACTTTGTAGGTGCAGGTGATGCCATGCTTGCGGGATTTATCTCTGAAATTACAAAAGGCGGGGACTACGCCTCCGCCTTTGTAACTGCAATCGCGTCCGGCAGTGCTTCCGCATTCTCGGAGCACTTTGCCTCTGCCGATTATATTTATCAGCTGAAGAAACTGATTTTGTCTGAAAGTGTCTGAGCCATTCCTCTCATCTGTTCTGACTCACCCTTTGTACCGTCTACACCTGATGCAACATCCTGAACTGATGCTGATACTTCCTCAGCAGATGCAGCATTCTCTTCTGAGATAGCTGACAGGTCTGTGATATTTCCAAGGATTGCATCCTTCTCCTGATCAAGTACTTTTACATCATCTGATACAGTATTAATCTGATCAGCAACTTCCGCAACTGCGGCGCTGAGCTCGTTCATGCCATCTGTAACGCCTGATACGAGCACCTTCTGATCTTCCATCATCTTCTGGGCATTTGCTGCCATGTTTGCACATTCCTGTACTCTTGTGACTACGTCATGTACGGACTGGGCAATCTCACCTGCAGACTTGTTACTCTGCTCTGCAAGATCTCTGATATTATCAGCAACAACAGCGAATCCTCTACCTGACTCACCGGCTCTGGCTGCCTCAATGGAAGCGTTAAGAGCAAGGAGGTTTGTCTGACCTGCAATGGCTGCAATTGTATCGGCAGCATTCTTGATATGCTCAACTGCCTCGTTACAGCTCTCAGCCTGTCTTGCAATATTAGCAATGGCATTAACGGAGCGATCATTACTCTCGTTAACCTGATTCATCTTGTTAAGAGCATTCTCGTTATTGGTACGCATCTCTGCAGCCTTGCTTGCAGCTGATGAAGATACGCTTGAAATATTCTCGATTGATTCGCTCATTCTGATCATTGCAGAGTTTGCATCCTGTACGTTCTCTGCCATGGTCTGAGCTGTGGTAGCCATCTGCTCGATAACGTTTGCAATCTGGTTTGCACCCTCGGCACTGTCTCCGGAAAGCTTGTCAACCTTGGCAACCGCATCTCCAAGATTCTGTGATGTATCGTAGATGGCGCCGATTGCTTCGGTAAGTTCAGCCTGGAGTACGTTAAGCGACTCTCCAACCTCGTTAAACTCTGTACATGCAGATGAAATATCTTTTCTGGAACTGATATTTCCTGATGCAAGCATCTTGATAAGACCTGCAATATCACGAAGTGTTGATGAAAGTCTCTTTGAAATAATGAATACTACAACCGCGAATACAACAATGCAGATAACAGCTGTAAGGATTACAGTCATTGCAATTGAATTCTGCATGCTGTTGATTGTAGTCATGGGAGTACCGGCAAATGCCATACCCCATACTTCCTTATGAGCCTCATCAGCATAGATAGGTGTATAGTAAACGATGTACTTCTTGCCACCGATTACAAGGTTCTGTGCTGTGTAATCTTCACCCTTCTTGCACGCTTCCCAAACCTGGGGTGAAGCCTGTGTACCTTCGTTCCATGAGCCGTCCTCATTCTTAAGGGAAGTTAAAAATCTTGTATCGCCCTCAAAGAGTGTGAGGTCAATGTTTACATCTTTAAGGAGCTGTACGTACTCGTGATCTTCATACTCTTCATAATCAACGAATCCGTTTGCTCTTACGTCATATGCGAAATACTCGCCAAGTGAAAGAGCTGCTGCACGAAGCTTCTCTGTCTCAATTTCTGTAACCTCTTTCTTAACGATGTTGGTTGCTATCACTGTAATGACAATCGCAAGTAGTGTCATCGGAAGGATACCAATCATCAAGTTAAGGACATTAAACTGTAAAGTTTTTTTCTTGCCCATAATAAGCCTCCTAAATACTTAAAATATTTACCAAAATATTATATCACATTATCAGAAAATTATGTGCAAATATGTCAAAATAAAAAAGAGAGGTTACCCTCTCTTCTTTACTCCCTGTATACCGACGCCTGCGGCTGCAACGAACATTTTTCCAAATGTCCAGAGCACTTCCGGGGCATTCAGCATAAATGACATGTCGTACGGGAACACCGTCATAATCTGTCTTAAGTATTCCACCGTGGCAAATCCACCGATAACAGCCGTGACTACAACTATCACCAATCGTTCAGCCTTTACTGACGCCCATGCAATCAGGCATGCTACGATAACGCCTGCGATACCCGAGAAAATCATGTATGTCGTACTGTTTACATCGAGTTCCTTGGCAATCATCAGAACTATCGCGGAAGCTAAATGCCTCTGAGCCAAATGATATGCTGCAATGAAGATACCTGCTCTCACAAAATGCCAAGCGAGTGCGCCAAGAATCAGACCGCATACCGTCTGACCCATGAGCAGCTGCTCATTAGTCAAATTAAATGAGAGAAGGATTGAATGGGAAAATGTAAATCCCACGAAGAATCCGATAAACGCAAGCGCCATCTTGTAGATTCCATAACCTTCAAAACAGATAAAAGCTGCGATTATCAAAAGTATTACATAAAATACGGGCCCGTCAAATGACACGCTCACAAGCTGCCTGATTAAATCCTTAAGCGGCGGAAGGGCAGCGTCCGTCGAATAAGTTACCTCATCCAATAACATAATTTGTTCCTCCTTATACTTTTAGAAGGTGTTGATTTTTCTTTTTAAGACAACACCATACGGTCGCTGACAGAATCCCTGCCGGCAACCTCCTCAAATTTATGTAAAAGGTCTTCAACAGTGAGCTTTGCCTTCTCTTCGCCCTTGACATCAATAACTATGCGCCCTTCATTCATCATTATAAGTCGGTTTCCGTGGGCGATGGCATCTCTCATGTTGTGTGTGACCATCATTGTCGTAAGATTATGCTGTTTTACTATCCTATCCGTTGTCTCAAGTACCTTGGCTGCAGTCTTCGGATCAAGTGCTGCCGTATGCTCATCGAGGAGGAGGAGCTTCGGTCTCTTCATTGTAGCCATGAGAAGGGTAAGCGCCTGTCTCTGACCACCTGATAAGAGGCCTACCTTTGCAGTAAGTCTTTCCTCAAGTCCAAGGTCAAGTGTCTTTAATATCTCTTTATATTCTTCACGCTCCTGTGCAGTAACACCCCATCTGAGTGTACGTTTCTCACCACGTCTTGCAGCAAGAGCCATGTTTTCGTCTATCTGCATATCGGCTGCTGTTCCAATCATGGGATCCTGGAACACACGGCCGAGGAACGGTGCTCTCTCATACTCTGAGAGTCCCGATACATCTTCTCCGTCTATGACGATTGCTCCCGAATCAACGGGCCATACGCCACAAATAGCATTCATTATTGTAGATTTACCTGCTCCGTTACCACCGATAACAGTACAGAAATCTCCGTCATTTAATGTGAAGCTTACACCGTTAAGTGCCACTTTCTCATTTATGGTTCCGGGGTTAAATGTCTTGTGAATGTCTATTACTTCAAGCATTATTCTTCCCCCTTTCCTGATACGATTCCGCTCTTTTTGTTTTCTCTTGCAATCTTGTGGAATGAGCTGTTCTTTTTCTCTTTCATATAAGGTACTGCAAGGAATGCTGCAACCACGAGAGCTGTTAAAAGCTTCATGTCGTTTGCAGGGAATTTGAGCCAGAGTACAAGTACATATACAAGGTAATAAATAATACCGCCAACTACAACAAAGCTGAGTCTTAAGATAAAGTTCATACCCTTTTTAAATACGGCCTCGCCGATTACCTCACCGATAATAACGGCTGCAAGACCGATTACGATAGCGCCTCGTCCCATGTTGACATCGGCAAATCCCTGATACTGGGCCAGGATGCCTCCGGAAAGGGCTACCATACCATTACTGAGTGCAAGTGCAAGAACTTTCATGGCATTTGTATTAATGCCCTGTGCTCTCGACATCTTAGGGTTGATACCCGTGGCACGGATAGCAGAACCCTGCTCCGTGCCCAGATACCAGTAAAGTATACCAATTAAGACCGCACAAAATACGATCATTATGATTATTGTTCTTGTGAGAAGATTAGCATTCGAGGTGAAATGCAATGTCACCTGATTGACGTTAATCGCCTGGTTAGCCTTGCCCATTATATTAAGGTTAATCGAATACAGTCCAAGCTGAGTCAGAATACCTGCAAGGATATCGGGAATACCGAAAAACGTATGGAGAACGCCTGTCGCAAATCCTGCTATAAGTCCTGCCGCAAATGAAACTATAAGTGCAACCTCAGGATTGCAGCCGTTCATAATCAGCATGATACATACAGCGCCGCCTGTCGCAAACGATCCATCAACGGTAAGGTCTGCAAAATTAAGCATTCTGAATGTCATGAACACACCAAGTGCCATGATACCCCATATAAGTCCCTGGGCTATTCCACCCGGGCATGCTCTGAGCAGAGCCATTCCATCAAGTGAAAAAATATATGGTATCACCTGTCTTTATCCTCTCTTTCAATAAACACTAAATTAGTTTGCCTCGTAGCCTTCGGGCATCTCGATGCCGATAGCTTCAGCATAAGCAGCATTGTACTTCTTTGTTGTAGTAGATGCTGTCTGAACGGGCATTGTAGAAACATCTGCACCGTTTGTAAGGATTTCAACTGCCATCTGACCTGCAGCATATCCTATATCATAGTAGCTGATTGAAAGTGTTGCGAGACCGCCTGACATCATCATGTTCTCCTCACCACAGATAACAGGAATACCTGCAGGCTGGCAAACGTTTGAAACGATTGTCATGTTAGATGCAGCTGTGTTGTCTGTAGGAATGTAGATAGCGTCACACTCAGCTACTGCTGATGTAACAACTGCCTGCATATCGTTAGAGTCTGCAAATGTGTACTCACCGTAAGCAATACCGTCCTCATCAAGGTACTTCTCAATCTCTGTTGCCTGGTAAGCTGAGTTAGCCTCTGCTGAACAGTAGATGATACCAACCTTTGTAACATCAGGAACGATCTCAAGGATCATGTCTTCCTGCTGATCAAGGGGTGCAAGGTCTGATGTACCTGATACGTTCATACCAGTTGTACCTGACCATGAATCAAGGGCAAGTGCTGTAGCGTAATCTGTAACTGATGTACCAAGAATGGGAATAGAATCTGTTGCAGATACTGCTGCCTGAAGTGCAGGTGTAGCATTAGCCATGATGAGGTCATAGTTGTTTGAAACAAATCCTGTAACGATTGTTGAGCATGTAGCAGAGTCGCCCTGTGCATTCTGTAAATCAAATGTCACGCTGTCTCCGAGTGCCTCTGTGATAGCATCCTCAAATCCCTGAGTAGCTGCATCGAGAGCATCATGCTGAACGAGCTGGCAGATACCTACAGTGTATGTAGCGCCGTCTGCGTTACCGCCTTCGTTTGCACCGGTATTAGCATCAGCGTTGCCGGCAGCTTCTGTACCGCCACATGCAACCATACCAAATACCATTGCACAGCAAAGAAAAACTGAAAGTAATTTCTTTTTCATAATAATATTTTCCTCCTAAGAATAAAGATAAACATGTAAATTTTACCTTAATGATATAAAAAAATCAACCAAACAAAAAGTGGCCCCATATAATAATGAAGCCACCCCCAATATTATTTTATTCAATAGTTTGCTTTCCACTCGATGACTCTGTCTATCAGGCCTCCGTATACTGACCTGTTGTCATCAAGAACTGACGCTGTAGCCTCTGCAAACGGCTCAAGGTCAGGATAATTAATTAGCATTCCCGCATCCTCAAGATTTGAGATAAGCTCGTCTGTCTGGTTTCTGTTCATCTCCCTGTCGTAATCGGCGGAAGCTACAGCAGCCTCACTGATGACGGTCTTCTGTTCGTCTGTCAGCTTGTTCCATGCACTCTCGGATATCGCAAAGCACATACCGGAATAAATATGATTTGTTACCGACAGGTACTGCTGTACCTCATACAGATTATTGTTATATATTACGGGGATGGGATTTTCCTGGGCATCATATACACCCTGAGCCAGCGCATCGTAAAGTTCCGAGAACGATAACGGCTGGGGGTTCGCTCCGAGGGCAGCCATCGTCGCCATGATTACGGGGTTTTCAGGTGTACGGATAAGCATACCGTTCATATCAGCCGGGCTGTTTACCGGTTTTACAGAGTTTGTGACACATCTGAATCCGTTGTCATAGTGAGCAAGCACTCTGATATTATATGACAGAAGCTGTTCTTCCACTTCCGCCTCTATCTCTCCGTCCATGAATGCCCATGCCATATCGAATCCGTCAAACAGGAAAGGCATGGCTGATATTCCCATTGTAGGAACATATGTAGCAAAGTTTGAAGCATCCGTGATAATAATATCCACTTCGCCTGAATCAAGTGTCATTGAATCGATGAGGTCCGCATCTCCGCCGAGTTCTCCCGATCCGTAGACCGTTGCGGTAACCGCTCCGTCTGTTCTTTCATTTATCTCGTCGGCAAACATCTGAGCCGAAATGTTTCTCGGGTCATTGTCTCCCGTCGAAACACCTATCTTCAGTGCGATTACATCCGACGCTTCTCCTCCGCCTCCACAGGCACTGATGACGCACGCCGACAAAATACCCAGTGACGCAATCAGCATTTTCTTTATCTTCATACGCTTTTCTCCTTTTCTCCTTTTATACTTTATACTTAATCTAAATAATGATTAATCATCTTCCGGAACCTGACTCTTCATATATTTCTGGATGGCGTTTGTCTCGTTCTCTGCTTCCCTTATACTTCCGAGTATTATATCGTCAGAAATATTGCAGAATATCTCAACCAGTTCCCTGTCAAGCTGGGTTCCCGCCACAAGTCTCAGTTCAAACAGTGCGTCCTCATGATTTTTAACGGGACGATGGGGCTGGGGTATGGTTATCGCCAGATATGTATCAACGATAGCCAGGAGCTTTGACGCAAGGGGTATCTCCTTATCCTTAAGGTGATACTGACCGTTGCCGTCTATTCTCTCTCTGTAATATCTGAGCCAGCCTGCTATATCCTTGAGATGATATATGTCAGCCAGCATATCCGCACCTATACTGTCATATCGGTTCATGACCTCATGCTCTTTTGCGCTGAGCTTTCCGGCTTTGTTTCTTATATCGAGAGGAATGCTCATCTTTCCTATATCAATAAACAACACCGCATAAATAAGGTCATCTTTGTTTATCCTGATACGATACCAGAACGGAAGGTTATCGTAAAAGACCGACATAATATGCATAGCCTGGATGGAGTGACCGCGGAATGACGGAATCCCTCCCTGAATCACACCTATAAAGAGTGTGATAAAATCCATACTTTTTATTTCCCTTTTTCTACCTATCATAATCTCAGTCCTCACCTATAAAACTTATACGGTTTCTTCCGTTTTCCTTAGACTGATACAATGCTCTGTCTGCTCTGCTGTATACTTCATCGATATTTGATTCACTCGGACTAATTTCCGTGAGGCCAATTGATGAGTGAACTCCGTCAAGCCCCTCTATCTTCATTTCATTCAGACCTTTAAGGAATTCGTCTATATGCTTTCTTGCAGCCTCTCTGTTTTCCAGCCCCCTCAGCATAATGATAAACTCATCTCCTCCGAGTCTTCCGGCAAATGGCTTTTTATCCCGAACGGTTCGCTCCGGATAATCCGAGAGCTCGCCTCTCTCTCCTACCAGAAACTTGTTGATATAATCACCGACAATCTGAAGTACCTTGTCTCCCATCTGATGTCCGAGTTTATCGTTAATCTGTTTAAAAAAATCGATATCCATCAGTATGAGAACCATATACTCATTATGTTCAAGACGCATAGCCTCTGCTGCCATGGACATAAACCTGCCTCTGCCGAGGACCATTGTCAGTGGATCGAAGCTCGACTTTACACTCAGTTCCCTTGTAATCTGGAGATTTTTGCAATATATTCCGAACTGACCTATACGGGTTCTCTGTATAAAGAAATGAAGCACTATACAAAGCGAGAAAAACAGAATTGTATAGAAAATATCCTCATTTGCTATCGAAGCCGGCTTTGCCGAAAGGGACCAGAAAGATATTCCGTATAAAATCGGCAAAAGATCCAGGATATTTAGCAATATAAGCGAAAACATCATGCAGACCATCGTATCGATAAACAGACCTGATACGAGGACTATTACAACAGGGAACATAATTGCCGGTTTAGATGACTGAACAAGTCCTACAAACATGGCAAAGAATCCGATAAGGAATATGCTTATATAAGGTATGACCCTGACATTCAAAAAATGCCACTTTGAAGCTGATACAAGGTACACCTCAAAAAGCAGTGCGAGCACAAAGAATATAACAAAAATATATATAGGGGAAAATACGGCTCTGTCGAGACCGTTCATATTGAACTGAGGGAAAATCTTTTTGCTGCCGGGAATCGCATCATTTATACGGAAAATCATGAAGACAAGCGTCACAAGAAAAAACCACGTATTCAGAATAAATGCGTGACGCAGATTCGTTCTCCGTATCTGATCTTTGCAATCATTGTATATGGCTTTTTCATAGCCATAGTAGTTAATCTTTCTTATGTCCATCTAATTCCCACTCTTTTTTATACCAGTTTGTAAAATTATACCACAAGATATGGTATTTTACCATTATTATTATTTGTTATTTTGCCCTATGTTTGATAAAATAGATTCCTATTGCTGAACTGGACAAGTTCTTTTCGAAGGTTGGTTGATGCGAGCAATAAAAAACATGGGGTCCAACGCTAAGCGGGGGTGCAATGCGTCGGACCCCATGTTTTTTTATTGCATTCACTACTTTGATGATAATCTCTTCTTAATTCTTCCCTGAGGATCTGAGACCAACAGGTTTACTACCCAAATTACAAGAGCAAGAGCTAATACTGCAAGACCAAGGAATGCATCATTTAGCATATCCATGGGTGCCTGATTAAAGTACTCTGCTTTTAGCTCTGCAAATTCAAATATTGCATCCACAAACCACATGATTGATGCTCCCCAAAGCATTAGGCAAAGAAAATCAAGTTTGTAATCAACATCTTTTCCCTTATACCATACGGCAGTTGTAATAACTGCCGCAATAACTGTTATTAATAATGTCATTTCTATTCCCTCTCCACCTAATTATATCTATACTTCCTTGGCGTCTTTCGAATCGCCCAATACGATTTTGTCAGCCACTCTGCACATTACAAGCCATACCAGAGTCACAAGTACCGCCATGGTTACTCCGACAGTCGCCATCTCCTGAAACATCTCAGCCATTTCAGCCGGGTCATTCATTGCCGTCAGGAACGGGAACCACGGAACAACCTCACCGTGCCATACATGTTCAAACAAAAGGAGTGCCGATCCACCAAGGAGCAGTTTACGAAGCCAGCTGAGCTTTCTGCTGAGTGGTATCTTTACATTTGTCTCAGTCACTTCGCTTACATCATTACTCTCTGCAAGCTTTACTTCTTTTTTAAGCTGTGCCGATTCCATAACTCTGACTACAGCAGCTTCAGCCACAGACACAAGAAAACATGCCATAATAATATCCTCCCATCATCAATTATTTATTAACGTCATTTTTTAGCCATTTTTTATTTTTATACATCGCAATATCCGCTCTGTCAAAGACATCTTCAACTTTCTTGTCTGAATCCGGCCTGAATTCCGAGCAACCCACTGCGACTACAGGCTTGTCACCTGCCTTAAGGTTCTCCACAACTTTTGCCTTGATGCCCTCTATGATGGTCTCTCTGTTGTCATAATCCTCACCCATCATGAGTACTGCAAACTCGTCTCCACCGATTCTGTATACCGAGCTGTGCTTGCAGGCATCGCATATTATCTTGCTGGCGCCTTTAATATATTCATCACCGACTTTATGACCAAGCGTATCATTTATAGTCTTAAGATTATTCAAATCGCATACCGTAATGGCAAATTCGTTCAGGTATCCCATATCTATTCCATACTGGAGCTGATCTTCCGCCTCTTTGTATGCATTCTTGTTCTTTACGCCTGTCAGTTCATCCATTATGGCCTGAACCTTGGCATCGCGAAGGTCCTTGTTAAAAGTTTCTTCACGGCGTACCTGATCGTCAATATCCTCAACGCCGACAATAAGATGAGATTTATCTCTTGCCCATATTACGGAGAGCTTTGTATGTCTGGCCTCATCATTTATCATCAGCCTGTACTTGGCTATATACATCTTTCTGCCTTCCATCTGCTTCAAGATGTATTCTTTATCCATTACCTTCTTAACGAACTCCCTGTCCTCAGGGAAAATCACCCTATCAATATTTGTTTTGGAATCCTTGAAAAAGTCCATTCCACTGGTTGCTATCTCCAGACTCTTGTAAGCATCTGTTGCGGAAAATTCAAGATAACCGTTTGTCTCCACATTCACATAGTAAATGGTATTGTAATACGACGCCAGACTCTCGGCTATCTGACTGAAAATTTCATTCTTCTCGCAGGCATCATGGAGTTCCTTTTCCATCTCAGCTTCCTTGCTTCTGTCTTCAACGCAGAAAAGGAAATGCTTCTTATCCTTGGTATACATGGCATTAAGCCTCGTATATACAAGTTCCCCATTAAACAGTATTCTGTATTCAAGGGATACCACAGATTTTTCTGACAATAGTCTCTGAAGGTTCTTTTTATTAAAGACCTCCATAATTTTTCGCTTGTCATCTTTATAAACAACACGCTCTGCGCTTATGGTGGACTCTTCAAAGAATTTGTTTCCCATTTTAGGCACGTTCAGTATGTCATACATGTTAATTGATGATATTTCCACAAAATGATCGGTCTCAGCATCAATATAAAATATTGTACTGTAATGTTCAGCCAGCTGTATTGCAATCTGGTTAAACATCTCCCTCTCAGTCTCAAGTCTCTTGCGTTCTTCCCTGAATGCAACCTCTTCTTCAATATTGGTAACACCAAGGACAATATATTCATCAGAGCCTTTACATGCAATCCTGATTACACGAAGTCTGTGCCATACAGGTTTACCATCAATCATAAGACGATACTCTATGCTCTGCATCTCTCCGTCCAACACTTTTTTAAACAGATTTTCTTTCTGGATATCGTTAATAAATATATGCTGATCATCTTTATAGACAAGCTCCTTTGAGTCTGTAATCAGGTCAGCGAAAAAATCATCACCCTTCTTTGCTTCCACAAGAATGTGATGCTCCGAATCAACGGCATATCCTACATATTCATTGGTAACAGCATTGACGTAAAAGACATTTGAATAGTCGACAAATAATGCTTCTGCGATTTTAGAAACAATCTCATCATGATTCGCCATACGATAATCTCCCCGTTTTATACTTTTCCTTTATACTTTATACTCTGAAAATAACGTGTATAAAAAACAGGTGGGTATAATGCCCACCTGCAAACCCTTGCATATATTTTACCATATTATATCACTTTTAGCACCATCTATTTCTCAAAACCAGTATGTATTACACGTAAAAAAGACAGACCCTTTTTCAGGTCTGTCTTCATTGACACATTATATATTAATTGTTTGCTTCGTTAGTCTCCATGAGTTCATAGAGAAGAGAGTACAGCATCTTGGCCTTATCTGTTGTCAGCCTTACACAGCTGCCTACCTTTAAGGGAATGTCCTTTGCTTTCTTCTGAAGCTCCCTGCCTTCTTTTGTAAGTGTGACAGTAACTATGCGCTCGTCATTTTTGCTGCGCTGACGGGTAAGAAATCCTTCCTGCTCCATCTTCTTAAGAAGTGGCGATAACGTTCCGTTATCAAGCATCAATCTGTCACATATCTCACCTACAGGTACACCGTCTTTCTCCCAGAGTACGAGGAATACAATATACTGGGTATATGTAAGTCCAAGCTCTTTGAGATGAGGAGTATACAGGTTCGTAATACTTCTCGCTGCAGCGTAGAGTGGAAAGCATAATTGATTTTCAAGTTTCATCGCTTCGCGATAATCATATGCCATAGTTATCATTTTCCTTTCTGATATACCTAGCAATTTACTTTCCTTTTATTTTATAAAAAATAGCCAGATAGTCAACAACTTTTTATCATTTCAAAGCATTGTATCAAAGCTTATTTTACGCCTATTCCGAGCCCTATCAGCCTGACAGCAAAAGCCGCAATCCATGCCAGAGCGCACTGCCATAAAACTACGGCAAATGCCCATTTTGTTCCGAGTTCTCTCTTTATTGATGCGATAGCTGCCACGCACGGAGTATAAAGCAGCGAAAAAACGAGAAGTGAGCTTGCTGCCAGCGTCGTCATTGTCTCTGTCAGATTACCTGCAAAAAGAATCTCCAATGTCGATACCACGCTCTCCTTGGCAATAAATCCACTGATTAATGATGTGCATATTCTCCAATCACCCAAACCAAGGGGTGCCATAAGTGGTGCCATGAGTCCCGAAATCATCGCAAGAATACTGTCTTTTGAATCCGTGACCATATTGAGCCTGTAATCAAAGCTCTGAAGAAGCCATACAATTATGGTGGCAATCATGATTACGGAAAATGCTTTCTTTAAGAAATCTTTTGCTTTCTCCCATAGGAGCATACCTACATTCTTAGGTCCCGGAATCCTGTAATTGGGTAGTTCCATTACAAACGGCACGGCTTCGCCTTTAAAGAGAATCCCCTTATAGAGGAATGCCACAAATATTCCTGACACTATTCCAAGGAGGTATAACCCTACCATTATGATTCCACCTCTGCCCGGAAAAAACGCATTTACAAAGAATGCATATATGGGAAGTTTTGCGCTGCAGCTCATAAAAGGAGTAAGTAGTATCGTCATCTTCCTGTCTCTGTCGCTGGGAAGTGTACGGGTCGACATTACAGCCGGTACCGTACAACCAAAGCCTATAAGCATGGGAACAATACTTCTTCCGGATAGTCCTATACGGCGGAGCATCTTGTCCATAAAGAATGCAACTCTCGCTATATATCCGCTGTCCTCGAGGAGTGACAGGAAAAAGAACAGTGTCACAATAATAGGCAGGAAGCTGAGCACGCTTCCTACTCCGGCAAATATACCGTCAATAACAAGGCTCCTTAATCCCTCATTGACGCCAAGGGATACAAGGCCGTCTGATACAATACCTGTCAGTGCATCAACTCCCATCTCAAGAAGTCCCTGAAGCCACGCCCCTACCACATTAAATGTAAGCCAGAACACCAGAGCCATTATTAAGATAAATGCTGGAATAGCAGTATACTTTCCTGTCAGTATTGTATCTATCTTCTTACTTCTGATTCGTTCCTTACTCTCTTTAGGTTTGTGAACAGCAGTCTTACATACTTTATGAATAAATGAAAAACGCATGTCTGCAATGGCTGCAGCTCTGTCCAGCCCGCGTTCCGACTCCATCTGAAGTACGATATGCTCTACCATGTCTTTTTCATTATCATCGAGGTTAAGGAGTCCCATTATCTGCTCATCTCCCTCAACAACTTTGCTTGCTGCAAATCTTATCGGGAGCTTTGCTCTCTTTGCATGATCTTCTATAAGGTGGCTGATGGCATGTAGAGCTCTGTGGACCGCACCACCGTGATCATTCTCATCACAGAAATCCTGACGAAGCGGTTTCTCCCTGTAATGAGCCACATGAAGCGCATGCTCAATAAGCTCATCAACACCTGAATTCTTTGCTGCAGATATAGGTACAACAGGTACGCCAAGCATGGCTTCCATATCATTAACATAAACAGTACCTCCGTTTGCAGCCATCTCATCCATCATGTTGAGAGCCACTACCATGGGCACATTCATCTCAAGAAGCTGCATTGTGAGATACAGATTTCTCTCGATGTTCATGGCGTCTACTATATTAATGATTGCCTCGGGATTTTCATTCAAAACAAAATTGCGGGACACAATCTCCTCTTTGCTGTACGGAGACATTGAGTAAATACCGGGAAGATCAGTAACCAGAGTATTGTCATGGCCTTTTATAGAGCCGTCTTTTCTGTCCACAGTTACTCCCGGAAAATTACCCACATGCTGGTTTGAACCGGTGAGCTGATTAAACAGAGTAGTCTTTCCACAGTTCTGATTTCCGACAAGTGCAAACTTAAGTATCGCATCATCAGGGAGGGGATCACCACTTCCCTTCGGGTGGAACTTTCCACCCTCACCAAGTCCGGGATGTTCTGTCTTCTTATGTTTTTTCTTCTCGGGCTCTCCCTGTTTTTTCTCAGCAGGTGTTATCTCAATTTTCTCTGCATCAGCAAGACGAAGGGTCAGCTCATATCCGTGTATTAACAGTTCTACCGGGTCTCCCATGGGCGCATACTTTACTACAGTTACTTCCGCTCCGGGGATTACTCCCATATCAAGAAAATGCTGACGAAGAGCTCCCTCGCCACCTACTGTCAAAATTGTTCCGCTTTTTCCGGGTTGTAATTCTTTAAGTGTCATATTGTTTACTTCCAAAGCAAAAAATGTGTTAGCCTTAACTAACACATTTTAACACATCTTAAAGATAATGTATAACAGGTTTTATACAGTAAGTATTTCAAGAAGTCTCAGCCTTGCTCCGAACCCCGATTCCTTTACTGCATCTACAAGTATCCTGTATGAGTCTGTTATGGCAGAAACTTCCTCGCCATTTGGAATTGCATCATTATAAATATATTTCTCATACAGACTGATAAATCCAAGGGCTTCCACAGGTACTCTTCCTATTAGCCTCTCAGAGAATTCCTCAAGCGTCTCACCAAAGTTAATCTCAAATCCGAGTATTTTGATTAAAGTCATGTTTTTCTTATACATTGTGACAAATTTATCTTTGTCACTCATGTTCAGATATTTAATCCTCTTAATCAGTATGATAAGTCCCGCCAGTACACATGCCGCGCCAAAAGCTGATGTTATAGAGATAATGACAACACTCCACGGGAACGGGCTCTCCTCCGCCTCGTTATCCTCCGTATTAATCTCGGGGATATAAACAGACGGTCCCGATACTGTATCGCCCTGATAATCTGCCTCTAATTCAGCCTCAGTTGCTTCAAGAGTTGTCTTCCACCGCTGAGTCACCTTGTATCCCGGGGCAGGTTCAAAAGGTATCCAGCCGAGACCTTCTATGTAACATTCCGGCCATGCATGGGCTCTGTCAGCCTGTACAGATATAGTATTATATGTATCAGACTTAACTCTGAATCCCTGGACAAATCTGGCAGGAATGCCCTCTGCCCTTGCAAGCAGGACAAATGCTGTCGCATAGTGAGTACAGTATCCCACCTGTTTTTCAAATATCAGATAATCAAGATACTCTTCCGTTGTATCAACGTCTCCGGGTATCTCTCCCGGTGTCCTTGAGTATGTCATATTTGAAAGCATAGTCTCTATTCTTCTTAACTTCTCAATATCACTGTCCGCCCCTTCAAGAAGCTCGTCAAGATATGCCTCCATCTCCGGAGATACTTTCGTCTCAGGCAGATATATTTCATACATCTTTTCTCTGTATTCAATATATGAATCAAATGAATACTCAGAAGAACCGGAAAGCCTGTTATTTATGAGAATCTCGTCCCATGTATATCTGTCGTCCTCAAAATCGTCTGCCATCAGGTCTTCAAAAGCGGGGCTGTCACTGTTTATATAATAATAGTTCACATCGTATGCATCATCATATACAAGCATCCTGTCAAACAAAAAATCACTGCCCGATTCATAAACATTAACATCAGTCCGGGCCGGGGTAATTCCGACCAGTTTGCCCGGCGCAAATACGTGTGATGATTCCATGTCTTTTATGCTTACTGAAATGAAACCACTCCGATAATAATCATAATAAACAGAATCTTCAGCCAGAGCTACGCCATATTGCAGTTCCAATGTGTCCATAACAGAGTCATATCCTGTCTCTGTATATAACTTTATCCACTCCGTTCCCGTATATGTATCAAATGTCTTTCCTCCAAGATACAAACGAAGAGGTGCATTTGCTCCAAAAGAGATATCCATTACTATACGGTCACTGCTCTTTATATCACCGTCAAAACCTGTATTTTCGGAAAATCCGATGAATGCATCACCGTAGTCAGTCCGCTTCCCTCTTGATAAATATCTCTCTATCTTATCGATGTTCTCTTTTGCAAATTCCGCAATCCTTATCACGAATGCCCAGTCATACGGCTTGTCCGGCGCAGGAATAATAAACAGTATTCCTGTAAGGATTATGATAAACGGGGATATAAATACAAGATGTGCCCTGTGCTCCGTATCGCCTGCTTTTACCCAGTGAAGCTGCATCTCATCTGCAAACACAACAAATGCAAAGCCAAATGATAATACGCATATTATTTTTAACGGATTATATCCGTTTATCATCGAAATAATAAGCGAGGCCAAACCCGCCACAGCGAGAACAATTCTGCCGGGCTCTGTGAGACAGAGTAGCTTGCCTGCTACGAATGATGAAACGCCGATAACTAATACCAAAAGCATTCCAGTATTGCCAATAATATATTTGTCATAAACCGAATCTGGTATCAGGAAATATCCTGCTGCCAGTATGGCAAGAATTGTTCCTCCCGCAATAATCTTTCCGTCAGTCTTTAAATGAATGATAATCACACCGGTCAGCGATATAACAAGGGCGATAATACCGGCAACAGTCAAAGGTACAGAAACTGCCAAAGCACTTGCATACCATAGAACAGAAACAAGGGTAAGAGGTATGAGATAAAGACTGTCATAAATCATCTTTTTCATCACAGCGCCTCCTTTAAATCAGCCTCGGAATCTATGGCATACAGCCTTGTCCTTGGCAAAATGTCAGGCGCAGAGATTTCCTTTGATTTATCCCCAATCAGATATACGGTCACGGAGATACTGCTCTGATTAAGGAGTTTCATCAGATTCCATGCCTCCGGTCCTATCTCATGCAATACCATGATTACCATTTTATTTTCCCAAAGACTGCTGATTTCCGAGAGTGATACAAACATTTCATCCTGCTTCTCTTTCTCCCCGAATCTGTATGATGATACTGATTTGTAGAGATAATTAAAACCATCTGTATCCCGTACTGTTACAGATGAGATGTTTTCTGAGTATGTATATACATTTACTGGCGTATTGTTGTTCCTGTAATACATGGCAAGGGCTATCACTGTCTCGCATATTTTATTTTCCACAGGGAGATACTCTGCCGGATCATCAAAATACCTCACCGGATCCATTACAATACCTATACCATTTTTATCCTCTCCTGTCAGTGTGCGGACAAAGAGCTTGCCCTTTCCAGCGCTGGCTTTCCAGTGAATCATACGGGCATCATCGCCGGGTACATATTCCCTGACAACAGGTTCCGGGTTGCACGGATTGCTTCTTGAATCGACAGATGATGATTCATTTTCATCGACTGCCTTTATGCTGTCAGGCACGACAATCTTTGGTAATACCGTTACTCTGAACGGTTCTTTGTTTTTATATGTAATCTTGAAAATATTAAAAAAGTCACGGATAATGACTTCCTTTACGCCGGCCTCATATTCCCCTCTGTACTTGCACATGAGTGTCGTATGCTTCCTGATTCCCGTCCGGGGCATGAGCTCGTATTCTTCTTTATCATCCACGCCTCTTATCTCCGAAAAAGGACTGAAAAACAAAATACGAATACTTGCAAACGGAAACCTGTCCTCATTCTGAAGAGTAATATAAAAATCAGACGTCTGGCCTGCAACCACATGTCTGTTGTCCATCTTCTGATATATTTTGAATCTCAGGAACACAAGGAGAAGGTACACAAAAGATACTACGGGCACAAGCGTTAAAGCCCAGAAGAAACCGTAGCTCACACTTCCGCCGTAAAAAGAAATCCCAACAAGGGACAGAATCCATAATATTATTAATATGATTCTGTTTCTCAGCATTATTATGCCTCCATGGGAACCTTTACTTTTAGAACAAGAGATTTGATTATTGTATCGATATTGTCTTTTCTGATTTTTGCCTCGGGCGTCAGACTGAGCCTGTGATGAAGGGTATTCACAGCCACTTCCTTTATATCATCGGGTTTCACAAAATCCCTGCCCTCCATGTATGCTCTGGCCTGAGCAGCTTTTGTAAGGTATAAGAGGGATCTTGTCGATCCGCCAAGGACAAAGCTGGGCTCTTTTCTTGTCATATCGATGATATCTTCTGCATACGAAATGACATTATTGTTTATGGCAATCTTTGAGACATAAGTCCTGAGCTCCTCTATCTCCTCTGCGCTGCATACAGGCGTTATAACCTCAGCATTTTTCCCATCAAGATAGTTTTTCACCATTCTGATTTCTTCATCTTTATCGGGATATCCAAGTGAGAGACGCATCATAAAACGGTCCATCGATGCTTCAGGAAGGGGGAATGTACCTATGAATTCAATTGGGTTCTGAGTTGCTATAACCATAAAGGGACTGGGAAGATTATACCTTTTACCGTCCACTGTCACGCTTCCCTCTGCCATTGCCTCAAGGAGAGCAGCCTGGGTTTTAGGCGATGTACGGTTAATCTCATCTGCAAGAATTATCTGGTGCATGATGGCACCTTCCCTGTATTCAAGCTCTGACGTCTTCATATTGTAAACGGAGAATCCTGTCACATCGCCGGGAAGTGTATCAGGCGTAAACTGTATCCTGCCAAATGACATATCAACAGAGCCTGCCAGTATTCTTGCCAATGTAGTCTTTCCTACTCCCGGTACATCCTCAAGGAGCACATGACCACCTGCAAGCAGACATATCAGAAGATTATCAATAGTCTCTTCTTTTCCTACGAAATATTCCCCAATCTGTTTTTTCAGTTTCTGAACTGTATCGTTTTTCATTTATTTTGATACCCCCAAAGGTTATTTTTCCCAAATCAATTTTAGCAAAAAAGCCCGTTAATTCCCAGTATTTCACTGGCATATAAGTGCCCATAATCATATTTTCAGAAAATACTGCTTGACACATTATACTATGCGTCGTATAGTATTACGCAAAGGGAGGTATCGCGTATGGAAAATCAAATGAAACGCGGTCTGCTGGACGTATGTGTGCTGGCCGCCATTAAAAATGAAGATTCATATGGATACAGAATAGTAAAGGACTTAAGCCCATATGTGGAAATATCCGAATCAACCCTGTATCCTATCCTGCGACGGCTTGAAACAGGCCAGATGCTCACGGTCCGCACAGCAGAGCACAACGGACGACTGCGAAAGTATTATCACATCACTGATTCCGGTCACGAGAGATTAAAGCAGTTTGAGGACGACTGGAAAGAACTGAATCATATTTACGAATTCGTTACAAGGGAGGGAAGCCATGACTAAGGCAGAATTTTTAGGCAGACTTAGAGACAGTTTAAACGGACTCTCACCTGCTGATATAAATACATCAATGGAGTTTTACAGCGAGATTATCGACGACCGTATGGAGGAAGGTCTCTCCGAAGAAGATGCCGTGGCATGTCTCGGCAGCATTGAGGATATCAAGGATAAGGTACTTGAAGCCGTTCCCATATCAAAACTTGTTAAAGAGAAAATGAGACCCAAGGGTCCCCTTGGTCCTATTGCGATAATCCTGCTCATATTAGGTTTTCCTCTCTGGTTTCCTTTACTGGTTACAGCCGGAATCCTTGCTTTTACAATGTACATTGTTTTCTGGATTATAATCCTTTCGCTTGATATCGTTAACCTTGCAGTGCTGATAAGCGGTGGTGCACTTATCTTCGCAGCTTTTGTACAGGCTGCTACATTTGCAGGAGGACTGTTCCTCGTCGGATGCGGACTTGCATTAATCGGCGCAGCCATACTGCTCTTCTTTGCTTTCAAGGGCTTATCATCACTGTTACTCAAGGCCGGAAAAGCATTTTTGCTCGGGTTAAAGAGATTGTTTGTATAAAAGGAGGAAATGGAAATGGTAAAGAAAGTTGCGACTTATATAGCAATAGGACTTATTGTCATAGGCGTTGGTCTTGCCTTTATCGGCATGAACATGAAAGCTTTTGATTTTAATGTTCTTTTTAGCGATACACCGTATGAGGAAAAAATCTATGATGTCACAGAGGATTTTGACAACATAAATCTCACAATCGGTTCCGAAAGTGTGGAGATACTTCTCTCTGACGATAATGATACACACTTTGTATGTTATGAAAATGACAGTATTACCCATGAAGTGTCTGTCAATGGTGATACTCTTAAAATTAAATATATAAATTTAAAAAAGGTTCATATTGGCATTTATTGGGGAGTTGATGATGACAGAACGGCTAAACTATACCTTCCCAAAGATAAATACAATGAATTTATCATCAACTTAGGCAGCGGCGACATTGCATTTGACAGTTTTTCATTTAATTCAATAAATGCCGAGGTTGGAAGTGGTGATATTGAGATTACGAATTGCAATGTTTCAGGCGATGCAGAATTTAATACTGGTTCGGGCAAAGTTATCATCGGGGATTTCACATGTGATAACGGATTATTCAAAGCCGCAAGCGGTGATTATGAGCTGACAAATGTTATATGCTCCGGTGATCTTGATTTGGAAGTATCAAGCGGAGATATTGAGATGTTTAAATGTGACGCAGAAAACATGACAATCTCTGTCGGAAGTGGAACCATTACAGGTACTGTACTCTCAGAATACAGCTACAATACAAAAGCCGGTAGTGGAGACATAGAAGTACCTTCTAACGGAAACGACGGCACATGCAAAATCGACGTCGGAAGTGGCGATGTCAACATAGCGCTTGCAAAGTAAAGACAAAATTATAATTGACACATATATAAAAAAGGGCAGCTGACGCTGCCTTTTTTTTAATTCTTTATTCTTCTCCCACCAGATGAACCGTCTTAAAGTCATGATTAACGGACGGAAGGAATATATCTGTGATGTCTTTGGTTTTTATCTTAAGGCTTGATGTACATTTGCAGGGATGACATCCTACATACTCACCAACCAGGACATCCTCATCGATAAGGAGTTGTACCCTGTGATTTGTATCATTCATAAGTCCCATTATGCTGACTGAGCCCGGCTCTACATCGAGGAAGCTAACCATATCCTCTGCATCAGCAAATGAGAGTCTGGAGGTACCTATCTGTGACGAAAGTTCTTTTGTCTTAAACTTCTTTCTGCCGGGCATCATGAGCAGATAATAATCGGTCTTCTGCCTGTTACACAGAAACAAATTCTTGCAAATCTGTATTCCGAGTACTTTCTCTATCGGCTCACATACCTCTATTGTATTGGCAGGCTCATGATCAATCCTCTCATATTCTATTCCAAGCTTATCAAGATAATCGTATGTCCTGATTTCCCTCTCCTGTCTTCCGTCTGTATTCTCCGGTCTTCCTTTTACAAGTTCCATTTCTGCTTTTCCTTCTTACCCAAATTACTGTCTGTCAAAATATGCTTTTCCGTCACTCGGATTGAAATACGTCCTGATATATCCGTCAGTTGACAGGACTACAAATTCATTGGTTGACTCTATATAGTATACACCGTCACCATCCTCAGCTTCTGTTTTATACAGTGCATCAGGATTATTAATTACTGCAGAAGCCGCCGCTTCGTATTCCTCAGGAGTTGCAAATCCCATTTCTTTGCCATGCTTTTCAAAGTGCTGGTCGAGGTAATCCTGATTTCTGAAACTATATGTTACCGTCTTATCATCAGAATTATTCACTGAAGAATTATCCTCTATGGAGTTATCCTCTTCAGAGATATCTTCTTCATCCACATAATTGGAATTATCTACTGCGACATTTTGTTCTTCAGACTTATAATCATCTACATTCTCATCGGCAGTTCTGTAATTGGCTACAATTAAAGCCACAATAATACCAACTACAAATACTATTACTTTTATTATCGTCTGATTATTATTTTTCATTTTTATTCTTCATCTCCATCGCCGTAGTCATCATCCTCGACATCATCTAAATCTTCTTCATCTTCATCGCCCATTTCTTCATCGATGGGGTCTCGTACTTTATCAATAAATCTTTCCTCGCAGGCTCCGAATTCCACGAAGTTCGCTCTCGCCTGATTTAATGAGACTTTATTGGCTCCACCTGCATAATCTTCATCTTCATTCTGCTCTTTGTCATTTTCCCAATAGCAGACAGGACATACATCGTACTCGCTGTCAGGCCATTCTCGGAAAGTGTAAAAACCACAACACGGACACTTTGATTTCTTTTCATTACCCATAAGATGATACCTCCCATATTACACATAATAAAAACACCACTACTACCGTCATTGCTGCTCTCATTTTATATTCCGACTCAAACAATTTGTCTGCTATCGGCTTTATAAGTTTCATAACCATCAGCGCCATTAAACCAAACATACAACTGCTGACTACAGAGATTCTGTTTTGAAAAGATAACGGCCAGTCCTCGTAAGTCCACAGTATCATATTAAATTTGTATTCCAAAATATATGATGATGCAAGTTCAAGAGCCGTCGTAAACATAGTACTGCCCACAAAAATACCGACGGGATTACGTACTTTTCTGAATATCACAAGGAGCATCAGCATTCCAAATCCGTAAATCGGACACATGGGAAGATGGAGAATACCTCTGTCGTAATATGTGTTATACAAAATGCGCACACAGGCGATTTCGTATACCCACCCAATCATTGATGCAGCCATGAACATGAACATGTATTTTGTTAAAAAAACTATAACCTGCTCTCTCTTCATTTCATAATTATTATACTATATTTCTCTTCCGGAATTCTTTATAACCAAAAACACTCTCCCCGAATCCGGAGAGAATGCTTTACAAATTAACTCTGTTTTATTCTTCTTTATCCTCGTATATTACTATGTTCTTACCATGCTGCTTACCGTAATACATTCGCTCATCAGCCTTCTTGATTATTTCATCAGGCTCCTTGTATTTATCCTCGTACTCAGCCAGACCAATGGTTATGGTTGCATCCACACGCCTGTTAAAGAATACTGTAGGATTTGTCTCAACGCACTTCCTTAAGTATTCCATCTTTTCTCTGGCAACTGCCATATCATAATCTCTCATCAGGATGATGATTTCCTCGCCGCCCCATCTGCAGATTTCGCAGCCGTGCATCTCCTTCTTTATCAGCCAGGTGATATGCCTCAGCACCTCGTCTCCACAGTCATGACCATATGAATCATTTATACGTTTAAAGTTATCAATATCGCAGAACGATACGCAGAAATATGTAGGTCCCTTTCCTTCCATAAGCGACTTAACTATCGGAAGGAATCCTCGTCTGTTAAGCAGGCTTGTAAGTGCGTCTTCCTTGGCATCTGCAGTAAGCTGCTGATTCTTTTGCTCAAGGCTTACCATCTCATACTCACTTGAATAGATATAGATAGCGCTGTAAAAGATTATTGAAAATACCATTACAAATGATGAGAAAATCACAAGACTATGTCTGATTGGTTCAGGAACTTCAAAAACAGGTTTTGCCTCTGACAATGTCAGATACAGTGTTGCATACATGGCATAGTTCAAAACCAGAAGCAATACTATAATCAATCTCTGTTTTCCCTTGAATATGAAACAACCGAAATAAATTATAATGGGAACAATAGCGCAGAGAAAACATACCGATGCGCACTGCCAGCCTACGTAGTAACATGAGATGCCAACATATACGGCAACCTCCAGAATGAGACTGATATATACCGGCATGATGTGACCGAATCTGCTGAGTACAATACAAAAAAGATAAACAACTACACTCAGTATATTAATCTGAATGAGCGGTGTTACCTTTGCAAAAGCCATCAAAAGCAACAGGTTTGCATGTACCAGACACATAATTATCACGGTAAACATGAAACTGTTGTGGACAAGAAAATGCATTGTCTTGTCAAGAATATTTTTGTCCTTCAATATTATGATACCCCTTTTATCTGTTAATTCCAAACATCCTGTAATTATCAGATGCCAGCTTTAAACATAGTATAGTACATTATATCACTTACCATAATATTTATACAAACAATCGGTCCATAATGACCTTAAGATTTTTTAAGTCCGGTAAAGGTTACATTTACCCTCTCTTAATGTCTCATTCATACTGCCGGTTCTGTATCCCTTAATATCAAGGGCAACATATGAAAACCCGATTGCTTTCAGTTTTTCGTATACTTTCATCCTGACATCTTCCTCCATAAACCGTCCAAACTCTGTAGGTTCAAGCTCTATCCTGGCCATATCACCATGAATTCGTACACGGAGCTGGTGAAATCCCAGATCAAGAAGATACTGCTCTGCCTTGTCCACCATGCCAAGCTTCCTTTCCGTAATCTCCTCACCATATGGGAATCTGCTTGAGAGGCATGCAAATGACTGTTTCTCCCATGTCGGAAGTCCGAGATTCTTTGACATTTCCCGAATCTCACTTTTCGTAAAACCAATAATTCTTAACGGACTCTTAATGCCAAGCTCCGAAACTGCCTGAAGTCCAGGTCTGTAATCTCCTTCATCATCAAGATTTGAACCCTCTACTATTTCAGCTATACCTTCTTTTTCAGACACATCTCGAAACTTCTGAAAAAGTTCACGCTTACACAGATAACAGCGGTTTTTCGGATTATGTGAAAAGCCTTCTATCTTTAGTTCCTCGGATTCCACAATTATCTGCCTGATACCGCGGTCCCTGCAGAACACTTTTGTCTCTTCAAGCTCTCTTACGGGAAATGAGCATGAAGATGCAGTGAGTGCCAGGACGTTATCTCCAAGAGCATCCTTAGCTACGTACAATAAAAATGTGGAATCCACACCGCTTGAAAATGCTACTGACACTTTTCCAAAAGCACGAAGGTATTCCTTCAGATCTTCATATTTCTTTATCAGCTTTTCATTCGTATTTGCCATTTATATTTCCTAAATCAGCTGCCTGAATATACGGCCCATCTCATCTTTGTTGATTTGCTTCTTGGATTTATCCTGCACTCCTGGGCTGAAGGTCTGATTACATCTGATGAAATCTCACTGAAGATTCCGTTTTTATAACATTCCTTGAAGCTCTTCTTTACCATCCGGTCTTCTCCCGAATGAAATGTGAGTATTGCAACTCTGCCACCGGGATTAAGAATCCCCGGAAGCTTTTCAAGAAAAGAATAAAGCACTTCAAACTCGCTGTTAACATCTATTCTGAGTGCCTGAAATACTCTGGCACAGCTCTTCTTAACAGCCTGGTCCTTCTCATCCTTGGGAAGTCTGCAGAGAGCTTCTTCCACAGCCTGTCTGAGCTCCGTAGTCGTATTCATGGGACTACCTTTTTTCATAAGGTTAAATACTTTATCGGCTATCTCATCTGCATATGGTTCATCGGAATTGTCAATAAGCATTCCGGCAAATTCATCCCGGGTAATATTTCTAAGTCGCTCTGCCGCAGTCTCTCCGTGGGCAGGATCAAGGCGAAGATCAAGGGGCCCGTCAGTCTTATACGAAAATCCTCTCTCCGGATTATCTATCTGCATGGACGAAACTCCAAGGTCAGCCAGTACGAAATCAAACTTTCCTGCTTCCTCAGCGACCTTATCTATATTTGCGAAGTTGATTAATCTGAATCTGAAAATATCTTCTCCGTATCCGGCATCTCTCAGTCTCTTTACTGTCTTTTCAGATTCAATCGGATCAACATCAAGACCATAGATACAGCCCTCACCTTTCAGGCACTCAAGCATCTTCCTCGTGTGTCCACCATAACCCAAAGTACAGTCAAGACCTTTCTGTCCCGGCTGTATTTTAAGAAAACCAAGGATTTCATTTACCATTATGGAGATGTGCATCCCTGCCGGAGTTGATCCCTTTGCAATAACATGGTCGGCTATATCCCCGTATTTTTCAGGGTTGAGCTCCTTGTATTTCTCTTCAAATTTTTTAGGATATTTTCCGGAATAATGGACCCGCCTCTTATGTCCGTTTTCTTCTGATCCCATTATTATATGATTCCTCCGTACTGATATCCGGCTTCCGATATAACCTTTTTAATAAGCTCCTGATCCACATCTTTTGAAGTCACAATCGACACTGTATTTCCTTCATGAGAAGCTGTTGCACTCTCAATACCGTCTATTGCCTCGACAGCTTTTTTCACATGGGCTTCGCAGTGCTCGCACATCATTCCGATAACTTTAATAAGCATCTTTCTTTCCTCCTCTGAAGCATTTATCTACTTGTATATTATACATCATGGGACATACATTAAAAAAGAACCGGGCCAGTCCCCGATTCTTTTTCAAGTATTACATATACCTTCTCATAAATTCGAACCACTCTTACGGCAGGAACTTTCCTGCAGCAAGATAAAGCTCATACCAGTCATGATGTGATAGACTTACATCGGCTGCAGCACAGATATCTTTGATGTGCTCCGGATTCATGGTACCGATTATCGCCTGCATCTTCGCCGGATGTCTAAGTATCCATGCAATTGCTATCGCTGCCTTTGAAACTTTCTCCCGGTCTGCAATTTCAGCAAGTGTTTTGTTAAGTTCAGGGAAATCCGGATTATCAATAAATGTTCCTCCAAACATGCCTATCTGCAGAGGAGACCATGCCTGAATGGTTATGTCCTTCAGTCTGCAGTAATCAAGGGCGTTACCGTCACGGTTTATCGAATACTCTGTAGTCTTGTTATTCATGTAAAGAGCCTGATCAATAAGCTGGGACTGTTCAAGGGAGAGCTGTACCTGATTGATTACAAGGGGCTGCTTAACATATTTCTTTAACAGTTCAATCTGCATGGGTACAAGATTACTCACTCCAAAATAGCGTACCTTACCGGCTTTCTCAAGTTCATCAAAAGCCCCGGCTACTTCCTCAGGATCAAACAATACATCCGGTCTGTGCAAAAGCAGGGTATCAAGATAATCGATGTTCAGTCTGCGAAGGCTGTCATCAACACTCGATAATATATTCTCTTTTGTCCAGTCAAATTCGTTACGATCAAAACATAATCCGCATTTACTCTGAATATAAATATCCTCTCTCTGTAAACCTGTAAGAGGAAAAGCCTCTGCGAAGCGGGTTTCAGCCGCACCGTTCTCTCCGTAGCATGTTGCGTGATCATAGAAATTGATTCCACAGTCATATGCAGTGCGAATAACTTTTGCCGCCGCTTCTTTATCAAGAGCAGGCATTCTCATGCAGCCCTGAATAATAGCAGAGACATTCTGTGGGCCGTTTAATATATTAATATTCTTCATTTAATGAATCCTCCTGTTGTTACGGTATCAGAGACAAGCCTTGAGTATCTCAACTATATCCTCATTTGTCATAGGCACAAATGAATCTTTCAGATATCCACCAACATTGGCATGGGCAGCCATTTCCTCAAAATGCTCATCGTTTATATTGAGCTCGGTTAATGTCATGGGAATTCCTGCGTCCTTAAAGAATTTTTCAAGTGCTTCGATTCCGGCAATTGCAAGAGCGTTGTCATCGTCTCCGTCCAGTCCCCAGACATTCTTTGCAAATCTTACAAATCTCCATGTACATGACGGATCTTTCTTTAAGATAAGACGCATCCAGCGTGGAGTCAGAATTGCGAGACCTACGCCGTGTGTAATATCGTAATACGCAGAAAGCTCATGCTCCATTGCATGACAGGGCCATCCTGTGCCAAGCTTTCCGTATGCGGGAATACCTGAGCATGCAACCGATGATATTGCCATCAGGTTTGCGCGGGCCGTATAATCGTCCGGCTTTTCAAGTGCTACCGGAAGATATTTAACAGCAGTCTTTAATACACCCTCTGCAATATAATCAGACAGTTCACTGTCCTCAGTACGTGAGAAGTATCCTTCAAATATGTGACTCATGATATCTGCTGTTCCTGCGGCAGTCTGGTTTTGGGGGACTGAAAATGTGTATGTCGGATCACAAATTGAAACAGCAGGGAAAGTATACATATTTCCAAGCTTCTCGTTTGTCTTAAGGTTAGTGATAACTCCTCCTCCGTCATATTCAGATCCGGTTGCGCTGAGAGTAAGTATATCAACAAGGGGCAGAGCCTTGAGAACTCCGTGTCCTGTTGCCACCATCTGCCATAAATCATCGCCTTCGTAAAATACACCTGTGGCAATTGCCTTTGAACAGTCTATGGTGCTGCCTCCGCCAACTGCAAGGATCACATCTATATTATTTTCTTTACAGAGCTGAACACCCTTCTCAACAGATTCTATACGAGGGTTGGGTTCAATTCCCGAAAGCTCTGTCACGGTAAATCCGCCCTTGTTTAAAATATCGATAACAGTATCATACAGTCCGCTCTTTTTAATCGATCCGCCACCGTATGTCAGCAGAACTCTGGTTCCAAAAGGACGAAGGGCTTCATCAAGATGGCTGATTTGACCTTCGCCAAAATAAATCTTTGTCGGGATGTCATGTACATAATTAAGCATTGGGTGTCCTCCTGTTCTTTGATGGTTGTAATATGAAAAATCAGTATTGATTCTCATTTCATATTTGTGTACTCTGATTTATATCATACAACTTAAAGTTAACTTTAACTCAATTGTTTTTTGAAATTTTTTATTTTGGAGGAAAAATGACATATTCAATTACTGATTTATCCAAAAAATTTAACCTGCCTGCATCTACTATTCGCTATTACGAGAAAATAGGACTCCTTGAAAATGTTGAACACATTAATTCATACAGGAGAGTATATAACGATGCTCATGTGGACCGTCTGAATGCAATAGAGTGTTTTAAAAAAGCTCTTCTTCCACTTGATGAGATTAAACTCTTTTTTAACTACGAAAAAAATATGAAGAAAAATTCTGAAAAAATAATTGATATGATGAAAAAGCAGGAAATAAAGACTATTGAATCGATGGAAGCTCTTCAGGCAGGACTTGATCACCTGCAAAAGAAAATTCGTTTCTACACACTTGTAAACGAAGCAGTTAAAAACAATACTCCCATGCCAAGCTGGAATGATGTATAAAAACAGAAGAGGACTTATCGTCCTCTTCATGGTTTCTGATTATATCGTATAGATTTGCTTCATAAAGTTCCATCAATGCGAACATCGTATCCGCCTGTGGATAGCTCTTGCCTTTCTCATATTTGTAAATAGCCTGAACTGATCCGAGGCAGAGATATTCTCTTACGTCATCAACGGATAATTTTTTCGCAACACGAAGGCGCTTTAAATTCTGTCCTACAACCTTCATGTCATATTCCGGTCGGTAAACCATCTCTTTCCTCCTTCTGTACTCGAAACGCGAGTACACATTACATGGATCAAATAAATAAGTAATGCTGTAAGGATAACACTGATAATCTGTTTTGTCATTAAACCTGTAGTTTAAAGCAAAGGCTACCGGATCACCTGATAATCCGACACAGCCGGTAAGAACTGCTATAAATCATTATTATTCGCCCAGATTTCCCTTTTCAACATGCTTATTAATTATCTGAATTGCAATGTCATATATTTTTTCCGAGCCAAGTTTAGTCATGGCGTGTCTGCCGTATACCGCTTTTGCCTTGGCATTGTGTTCCTTCCAGTCCATTCCGTCATTGCTGTCGTTGAGCATCAGTGGCTGGATATTATCCATGGCGTGGGCGAATCTTGATTCAGGTGTCTCTCCTGCCTCAAATTCATCAAAGAGTCCTGTCAGTTCCTGTCTCTGATCCTCAGGAAGAAGTGCAAATATTCTTTCCTTTGCCGCATCCTCCCTGGCTTTTTGCGTCTTTAATCCTTCCTCATCATATGCATATGTATCACCTGCATCGATTTCAACTATGTCATGAATCAGGCACATGAGCATTGTCTTTGCTATATCAATTTCTTCATTTGAATACTCGCGCAAAAGATATGCCATAATAGCCATATGCCATGCATGTTCCGCATCATTTTCTTTTCTGCCTTTTCCGGACAGGCTTGTCTGGCGGAATATATTTTTCTCTTTATCTATCTCCAGTGAAAAATCAAGTTGTTTTCTTATTCGTTCATCCATTGTTATACTGTTATTCCTTTCAATTTAAGAAATCTCTGTATTCTGTCATACCGCTCACTCATTGCACGATGAGCCGGATCAGGAATCCAGCAGCCGTTATGATGATGCAGTGTATAGCTCAACTCCGTATTATAAACAATTCCTGTATCAAAGCTTTTTCCGGTCAGTACTTCAAACGGGTAAACAGTTATATCATCAACAAACTGAAAACTGCCATTTTTATTAAGACCATGCTTTTCAATTACCTGAGTATAACGGACCGGGCATGTTGAATTGTCCCATGTTCCATCAGGTTTCAGGTATGGCCTCTCTTCATAACTCTCGCAGATTTCCTGCATAATCGAGTGACCGGCCCTTGCTCCCATTCCCGAACCACATTCTATTCTGGTCAGAGATTCAAAACTCATATACGCATCATTATACAGCAAATCGTCGATGGGACGGAGCATCTCTACGTCAAGGTCCATGTAAACTCCACCGTACTTTCGAAGGATATCAGCCCTTGCGTAATCCGATGCAAATGACCAGTTCCTGTGAGCTATAGCCTGTTCAAAAAACAGGCAGTGATTTGGTTTATATGTATCAAGATTCCAGATCTTTATCTCATAATCAGGTGCATTTTTTCTCCAAGATTCCAGACACCTTCGATAAAGTTCCGGCATCGGCTCTCCTGAAAACCATATACCGTGAATAACTTGGGGAATCACCTGAGTATCATGTTTCCGAAAATTAAGTGGTGGCTTGTACACTGACAAAAGCTGCGTGTCCTCATAAAGAGACTCAAGATAGATAGACGGAACAGCAGCAAATCCGGACAGTATTTTATCCTGTTTTATCTGCTCAAGAATTTCCTCATAGCCTGTTACAGCAATAAGGATTACTGTATCACCCTTGTCCATCGCCGCAAGCTCATCTTTACCGATTCTGTCGTATGTCCTGCCATCAATCATCACATCCGATGAGCCCGGTACATCTATGAATCCTTTCAGTTTTTCAAGCAATCCGCTTTTACGCAAAAAGGGGCAGGTGGTATTGCGAAAATGCTTACCACTGCCCCAGCAAATTATATTCTTTGTTTTTAATTCTTCAAAATATTCGGTAATGGTCATTCACAGGTTCCATTGTATCTAAGACAAACCATTGTGATATCGTCAAACTGTTCAGCGTCCTTCACGAAATCTTTAATCTTGCGACGTATATGAGGAAGAAGTCAAATTTAAAATCCGAGATTATCATTTACAAGAATTACATGTATTCTGTCCTTATGCCTTGAAAATCTGGTTATAAGGAACTGGCAGCATATGGTATCCGGAGATTTACAGTCAAAGCATGTTCCTGTTTTAGCACAAGGCGTTGATAAACCAAACCTCTGGGCATTAGTCGGTGCAGCGACATTTCTTGCTCGCTTCATTGCACTGTCGATATCTTTGCAGACTTTATTCATTCCAATTATGAAAAGAACTTTTTTAGGTCCCTGAGCTATAGCCGAAACCCTGTTGGAATTACCGTCTATATTAATTAAAACTCCATCTTCCGTAATAGCGTTTGCACTTGAAAGGAAAAAGTCAGCATCATATGCCATGAGCATAGCCTTTCTTTTATCTTCAGAAGCATCACGGTCTATAAAATCATAATCACCTTCCTTTAGTTTTTCAACCAGTCCTATCTCATGGGCGCTCATCGCTCCGCCCATTGTTACAGAACTTTTTTCCGGAATTAATTTAAGTGCAAGCGCCAGTGCCTCTTCCTTGTCTTTTGCATAATAAGCCGTCATGTTGCGGGAGGTCAGTCCCTCCATCACTTTTTTTGCAAGAAGTTCATTCCTCTTAACAATATTCTCATTCATGAATTATAATCTCCTTTTGCTGTAATTATTCACCAATAGTTGTCTTTACTATATGGAAATCTGTTCAGTTCTTTAATAATGTCGATTTTATCCATTGTCACCTACAAACTTGGATTTAACAAGACATTGCTTGTTCTATAGCCCATCTTTGCATCTCTAAATACATCTTATTTTCAATATCTTCAACTTTAACAAATTTAAAAACATGGTCAGGTTCAACTGGTTCTTTTACCTTATCCAATAGTTTTCCAACATAATATGTCTGAATAGGATGAAAATATCCTATCGTCGGATGTAGCATGTAGGTTTCTGCAGAACCAACTTTTCCACCAATTTCAACCTCATATCCAGACTCTTCTAAGCATTCACGTTTAATGCAATGAAAATCT
>JAEEGL012641921.1_pt1 | contig 59018 bp, 43 predicted proteins | sample 9134231 | NCBI WGS metagenome assembly JAEEGL01 (sample SAMN16246548, study PRJNA631951) | gut metagenome | biome: gut microbiome; feature: rumen; material: fiber-attached | host: Bos | place: Iran: Karaj | collected 2018-10
CAGTAGGTTCTTCCTCTTCGGGCTTGATTTCCTCGGCTTCCAGATACTGGCTCTGTTCCTGTTCCCGTTCCCAGCGTTTGCGGCGTCTGGCAAAAGTCAGGGCATTGATGGCTTCTACCACACCGTAGAACAGGCTGAGCCACCCCAGGAGCAGCATGGCTGTGCTGAGCGGAGCCATGGGCTTCAGGATGATGTAGAGACCGGCAAGCAGGATGAGTGAGGGACAGACCCAGAAGAAAAACGATGAACTGCCGAAACGGCGGGCTGAGATGATGGCCATGAACTGGGTGATGGCTCCCAGGATGAGCAGGGTGCCGATGACGTACATCAGCATGGAGATGAAGGTGGTGGGCATCGTTGCCAGGATGCCGCCCAGGATGATGCTGCCTATGCCCACAATGGGGAAGACGGGCTTCTGACCGGCAATCTGCCGCCCTTGGGCATCGTAGATGGTATACTCGCTCTGATGGCGGCGAGCATTCCAGTAGGTAAGCAGCGACACGATGCCTGACAGAAAGAACAGCAGGCCGATGGCTACGACGATGCCAGTCACAGTGTTGTCGGGATATTTGATGAGAAGCACACCGACGACAATGGCCGTCAGGGCACGGAAAAGGGAGCTTTGTAGAAATTTCATAGTCGTTTCGAATTATTCTGTGGCAAAAGTACGAAAAAATAATTAATTAGTCGTACTTTTGCAACAGAAAAGTTAAGAATATGACAACACTTATCTTGGTGCGTCACGGTGAGACCGTGGATAATGTGCGGCAAATCATGCAGGGACAGACGCAAGGTGCGCTGACGGAGTACGGTGTCAGGCAGGCTCAGGAACTGGCAGAACAGCTCAGGAGCGAGCCGATTGACGCGTTTGTGGCCAGCGACTTGAAACGCTCCGTTGACACCTGCCGCATTCTGGCTCAGCTTCATGGGAAGGAGGTGGTTGAGACTCCGCTGTTGCGCGAACGTGACTGGGGCGGCTTCACGGGAAGGTATATTCCTGACCTGAAGAATGAGGTGTGGCCCGATGATATTGAGTCGCTTGAGGCTCTGCAGGCGCGTGCCCGTCGTTTTCTGGACTATATAAAAGATGCCTATCCCGGCCAGCGGGTGCTGGCTGTGGGACATGGCATCATTAATAAAGCCATTCAGGCCGTTCACTTCGGCAAGACGATGCGCGAAGTACAGAAAATGTCAAATTGTGAGATAAGGGTACTGGTTATTGCTCCAGCAGGAACCGCTCAGCCTCAATAGCCGCCTGGCAACCAGTACCAGCCGCGCTGATGGCCTGACGATAGACAGGGTCGGCGCAGTCACCGGCCACGAAGATGCCGGGCAGTTGGGTGCGTGGCGTGCCGTCAATCTTCTTCAGATAGCCAACTTCGTCGGTTTCGAGCCACTCCTTGAAGATGTCAGTGTTTGGCTTGTGGCCGATGGCGAGGAAAAAGCCGTCGATGGCAATGTCGACCATCGTCTCGTCGGGTTCGCCCTTGCGTTTCACCAAATGGGCACCCTCCACACCGTTCTCACCGAAGAGTCCCACGGTGTTGTGTTCGAACAGAATCTCGATGTTCTCGCGCTCCATGACCCGTTGCTGCATGACCTTTGAGGCACGCAGGAAGGGCTTGCGCACGATGAGATAGACTTTCTTGCAGAGTCCGCTGAGGTAGAGAGCATCTTCGCAAGCCGTGTCGCCACCGCCCACAACGGCTACCGTCTTCTTGCGGTAGAAGAACCCGTCGCAGGTGGCACAGGCCGAAACACCCATGCCGTTGTACTTACGCTCGTCGTCAAGGCCCAGGTATTTGGCTGAGGCACCAGTGGCGATAATCACCGTGTCGCACTGTAGCTCGCGCTCGCTGTCGTCCCATGCCTTGTAGGGACGGGCCGAAAAATCGACCCGTACAATCTCGCCGTCGCGGATGTCGGTGCCGAAGCGTTCGGCTTGTTCGCGCAGATCCATCATCATCTGGTTGCCGTCAACACCTTGCGGGTATCCTGGGAAGTTCTCCACTTCGGTGGTCTGCGTGAGCTGTCCGCCGGGCTGCATTCCGCAGTACTCCACTGGACTGAGGTTGGCCCGTGAAGCATAAATGGCAGCGGTGTACCCTGCGGGACCGCTGCCAATAATCAGACATTTAATCTTTTCCATTAAGCGTGGAGAAGTTTTTCTATTTCAACTGCGACGTTCTCAATCTTCTCAGTGGGTTCGAAGCGTGCCACAACCATGCCGCGCTTGTCGATGAGGAACTTGGTGAAGTTCCACTTGATGTCGGCCTTCTCCTTGTAGTCGGGGTCTTCCTTCGAGAGCATGTCGTCAAGGATGTGGGCAATGGGGTGCTCCATGTCCCAGCCAGCAAAGCCCTTCTGCTCCTGCAGGAACTTGAACAGCGGGTCGGCGTCGGGGCCGTTGACCTTCACTTTCTTGAAGCGCGGAAACTCGGTGCCGAAGTTCAGTTTGCAGAACTCATGTATTGACTCGTCGGTGCCGGGAGCCTGCTGTCCGAACTGGTTGCAGGGGAAGTCGAGGATGACGAAATGCTCCGAGCGATACTTCTCATAGAGTTTCTCCAGCTCCTCATATTGCGGTGTGAAGCCGCACTTCGTTGCTGTGTTGACGATGAGCAACACTTCGTTGGCGTACTCTTTCAGACTAACGTCCTTTCCTTTTCTGTCTTTGACAGTGAAATCATAAACCGTTCTCATTTGTTTTTGATTTATTATTGGTTTTTGGTGTTATTTCAATCCCCAGAAGGCAATAATGTCTTCGGTACTCTGACTTTCTACAAGTTCTTCGGTCACATCCGGCAGGTTGCAGAAGAAGTCAATGCCTGTTTTCTGCTCCAGATCGTCGATGCTGACCACATACATACTCAAGGGGTCGCTGGAGCGGTTCGTGTTCAGGTGCGCCACCCAGAAGCCCAGGGCCTTAGTGGTGGTGCCTTTCTTGCATAGCAGGGCCATGAAGAAGTAACGCGGCACAATGAACTTGTTTCGGGTGCGGGCAAGAATACTGGCTTCCGTGTCGATGGTTCCGCCTTTCACGACGAAGAGCGTATCGCGGAAACTGTCTTTGTTCCACTTGCGCACCTGTTCCTCCATCTTTGACCAGATGCCGCTGTTGAAAGCATTGACCTGGGGCATCATGTTGGTCATGTAGAACGTCTGTTCGTTGACCTCCCGGGAACACATGCGATCCTGAGAGGCACAGATATGCCCACGGTCATAATAGGAGTTGCTGCCAGGATAATAGCTTCCGCTGAACTCCCCCTTGACCGAGGGTTGCTCGAAGACAGGCACCTTCGGGTCGGTCTGGAACGGATCGCCGCCCCATTCGGTTCCCGCCCAATTGCCTCTGGCCCAGTGGCTCACACTGTTCGATTTGTAGAAGGCATAGGCCGTCCATCGCTGTGCCCGGAGTGCATGGTCCCATTCAATGGCGTAGTTCACGCCGTAGTTGTCAGTGCTGTGGATGATGACCTCGCTGGTGCCTCCCTTTGTCTTGGGAAACTCCAGCCGGTTAAGGATGATATTGCCTGTGTTCCTGTTCGTGTTTGTTTTCGAATCACCATCGATCACAGGCGAGTCGGGCTTTTCTCCACCAAGATAATAGTCGTTCTCGTCGTCACCGCAGGATACAGCAAAGAGCGATGCGATGAAGAGCAATGTTAGAAATTTAGTTCTTCTCATGTGTCGGCCTTCTTGTCAAAATGGAGAAAAAGGTGCGGCCAAGGTATATGCAACTACCCTGAACGCACCTTCCGTATAAGTCATTGATGTATATCTCTTACTTCTTCGAAGCCTTACCGTAGCGGCTCATGAACTTATCGACGCGTCCAGCCGTGTCGACCAGCTTGCTCTTACCGGTGTAGAAGGGGTGAGAGCTGCTCGAGATTTCTACTTTTACCACAGGGTAAGTTTCGCCTTCGAATTCCACTGTGTCGTTTGTCTTTGCTGTGGACTTCGTAAGGAACATATCGCCGTTGGACATGTCCTTAAACACGACGGGGCGATAGTTGTCGGGATGAATTCCTTTTTTCATTTCAGTTGTTAAAAAATTGTTGTTATACTAAATTCAGGCTGCAAAGGTACTAACTTTTTCTTGATTCCGCAAATATTTTGGCATAAAAAGTTTTTTGCCGTCTTTTTTAGGCATCATCTGACCGCAACCAGATTGATTTTCTTCAAAAAAAACGCCTGTTTGCGGAAAAATATGTATCTTTGCAACCTGATTACACTAACTATACAACAAAAAAACTAAGAAAATGAAGAAGAGAACGGTGATTCTGAGTGTCATGCTGTGTCTGGCAGGACTGTTGCATGCTGAATGGACTGACGTGACGCAACTATTCCTGAAGAACCCTGGGTTCACGAATAACAGCCCGTCGGGATGGGAGCGCAACATATTTTATGGTAGTAACAATATGGAATATGGTTGCATGGAGGTCTATAATGGCATCTTCGATGTCTATCAGCAGCTGGAAGGATTGCCCCAAGGCCATTACCGTCTGAGTGTGCAGGCATTCTATCGTGCAGGAGACCACGATGTGGCCTACTATAACCGCCAGGAGGGCAATGAGGGGCTTACTGCCGAGCTTTATGCCGATGAGGCTGCCCAGACCCTGCGGAGCATCTATGAGTTTGGGTTTGATGCCTACCGAAGCGACTGTTGGACGCCTGACAACTATATTTTCTATCCCGACCGCATGTCGTCGGCTTCTCTGGCTTTCGAGCAGGGACAGTACTGGAACCAGTTGGAGTTTGATGTCGATGCCAGCGGCGTTGCACAAGTGGGCATTCGCAATGATGACTACGTGCAGGGCAACTGGTGCATTTTCGACAACTTCAAACTGGAGTATGACGGACAGGTGAATCAGGTGATGGTGAAAAATATCACGCTGACAGCCGCACAGGCACAGCTGGAGGTGGGTGAGCGCACATACGTATACGCAACCGTGAATCCCAGTAATGCTACGGTGAAGGATGTTGTTTGGGCAACCACCAATCCATACGTGGTTACCGTGAGCCAGGACGGCCTTGCCTGGGCCCGTGGCGAGGGCACGGCCGATGTCATTGCGACAGCTGTCGACGGTTCGGAAGTGTCGGGACGTGTGACCATCACCGTGACAAAAGAAGAGATTGCCGATTCCCGTGAATGGACGGATGTGACCAGTTCGTTTATCACCAATCCCAAGTTTACAACCAATAACAGCGGATGGACGGTGTCGTCCTACTGGGGCTCTTCGGCTGTTCGTGCCGGTTGTCAGGAGTTCTGGAACGTAGCCGAGTTCAACGTGAGTCAGCAGTTGCGCAGCCTGCCCAGGGGCCATTACCGTCTGAGTGTGCAGGGCTATCAGCGCAGCAACGACATCAACGAATCGTGGCAGGAATACCTTGACAACAATGAGGCAACCACTCAGGCCACCCTTTTTGCCGGTGACCTGGATGCTGTGCTGCTGCATGACTTCTATGACTGCCATGAGCTTGAAAAGACCAATACCTACGAGTGGCTTTCGCCTGCGGGTGACGACCATTACTATCCCAACCAGATGGAAACTGCTGCTGAAGCCTTTGGGCAGGGCGGCTATTGGAACTATGTGGAGTTTGACATTGAAGAGGACGGCACAGACCTGGTCATTGGCGTGCGCAACGATGTGTACAAGTATCATAGTTGGTGCATCTTCACCAACTTCCGCTTAGAGACCACCGACAAGGTCACGATGATTCAGAGTCTGGATGCCACGATTGGCAAGACCACGCTGACCGTGGGCGAAACAACCCAGATTGAGACCGTTATCCTGCCTGACGATGCTTCGCAGAAGACGCTCAACTTCACGACCTCCGACGCTGGTGTGGCTACTGTCGACGCGACGGGACTCGTCACCGCCTGTGGCATTGGCCAGGCAACGATTACCGTGAGTACCATCGACGGTTCGGAGCTGTCTAAGTCGTTCGACATCCAGGTGAAGGCCGCAGCTGTTCACGACTGGATTGACGTGACCAACATCTTCATTCCCAACCCCAGCTTTGCAGGAAACAGCACCAACGGCTGGACGTGGTCCAGCAATGCCCAGTCTCAGACCTGCCGTGCAGAGACGATGGAGTTCTGGAACGGTACGTTCGACTTCTGGCGCGACATCAAGGGCGCCCCTATGGGTCAGTACCGCCTGAGTGTGCAGGCTTATTACCGTACTGGCGACAATAGTCCGGCGTATGAAGCCTACCGCAATGGCACTGAGGTTATTCCTGCCTACATGTATGCCGGTGACTACGAGCAGGCGCTGGTCAGCGTCTACAGCTATGAGCTCCCGGAGGCTTTGAACGGATGCTGGACTTATCGCTCCGGTGGCTGGGGCGCTCAAAGCGAGATTCACCACTTCCCTAACTCGATGGAGAATGCCGCCGTGGCCTTCGGAAACGGAGCCTATCAGAACGTGATGGAGTTCGAGGGTGGAGGCAACTTCACGATCGGACTCTATGACGAGGTCTATAACAACAGCAACTGGTGCATCTTCACCAACTTCCGCCTGGAGTTCAAGGGCGATGTGGTGCAGGTGACCAGCCTGAGCGTTGATGCCCCCACGAAGCAGCTCATTGTAGGCGAAACCGTACAGGCCTCTGCCACCGCGCTGCCGCAGGACGCCTTGCAGAAGAACGTCAGGTGGGCCTCGAAGAACGAGTCGGTTGCCACCGTTGACCAGAACGGCCTGATCACTGCCGTTGCTCCCGGTACGGCTGTCATTACTGCCTCGACCGTCGATGGCAGCAACATTACGGCCAGTCTTACCGTGACCGTGACCAGAAACGTGGTGACGGAAGGCTCTATCCTGATCAATGAGATCATGGCTTCGAATGTCGATGAGTTCGTGTCGCCTGCTTATAACTTTGACGGCTGGGTGGAATTCTACAACCCAACCGATAAGGCTGTGAACATGACCGGCCTCTACCTGAGCGACAATGCTGCCCAGCTGAACCAGTGGTGCTTGCCCAATGAGATAGGCGTGCTGCCTGCCCACGGATATAAAGTGGTGTGGTTCGATTTCCACACTGAGGCTCCGCTGAACGCTCCCTTCAAGCTCGATGTGGGCGGTGGTACGATCTATCTGAGCGATGGCTCCGGCACCGTGCTGGCCCAGCAGACCTATCCCGGCAGTATGGAGCGTGTGAGCTATGCCCGCACCACCGACGGTGGCGACACTTGGGGCATGGCCGTCAGTGCAACGCCTGGAGCCTCCAATGCCGGTACTGCCTACGCCTCGCAGCAGCTGGCAGCTCCTGTGGTCAACCAGCCTTCGCAGCTGTTCTCCGCCCCGTTCATCCTGAGCGTCACCATTCCCGCAGGCCAGACCCTGCGCTACACCACCGACGGCACCCTGCCTACGCTGAAGAATGGCGAGACCAGCCGCTACGGGCAGTTCACCGTTGGCAGCACCTCCATCTACCGTTTCCGCCTGTTTGCCGATGGTCAGCTGCCTTCGCCTGTCACCACCCGCAGCTTCATCTACCGCGACAGGGACTACACCCTGCCCGTGGTGTCGGTGGTCAGCGACCCGACGTTCCTTTACGACAACACGATGGGTGTCTATGTGCAGGGCACCAATGGCCGCCCCGGTAATGGTCAGAAAACGGCCTGCAACTGGAACATGGACTGGGAGCGTCCCGTGAACTTCTCCTATCTCGATGCCAATGGCGAGATGGTGCTCAACCAGGACGTGAACCTTGAGATGTGCGGCGGATGGAGCCGTGCCTGGAATCCCCATTCCTTCAAGCTGAAAGGCAACAAGGAATTCGGTGGCGAGAAAGACCTGCTCTATCCATTCTTCTCGCAGAAGCCCTTCATCCGCAACCGTACCTTGCAGATACGCAATGGCGGCAACGACAACAACGGACGCTTCAAGGATCCCTCGCTGCAGTACATCATCCAGACTTCGGGTGTAGACATTGACTGCCAGAGCTACCAGCCCGTCCATGAGTTCATCAATGGCGAGTATATCGGTGTGCTCAACGTGCGTGAACCCAACAACAAACACTACGTCTACGCCAACTACGGTTGGGATGACGACGAGATTGACCAGTTTGAGATGTCGCCCGACTCAGGCTATGTGCAGAAGTGCGGTACTCCCGATGCCTACAACGAACTCGTCGACGTGCTCTCGGCCGATGCCGCCAACCCTGAGACCTACGCTGAGATATGCCGTGTGCTCGATATTGACAACTATGTGAACTACATGGCTGCCGAGTTCTATCTGGGCGGCACCGACTGGCCGCAGAACAACGTGAAGGGCTACAAGCTGCGCGACGGAGGACGCTTCCGCTTCGTGATGTTCGACCTCGACGGAGTCTTTGCCACCAGCGATCCCTTCGGCATGTTCATGAGCAAGGAAACCTACACCTTCGACCCGCTCTATCCTGAGTCGCTGGGCCGACTCACAGACCACATCCGCTTTGTGACCCTCTTCAAGAACCTGCTGAAAAATGCTGACTTCCGTCGCCGCTTCATCGATGCCTACTGTCTCATGGGCGGTAGCGTGCTTGAGGCCAACCGTGCCGCTGAGATTATCAGCGAGCTGCAGGAACGGGTAGACCCGGCTATGACCCTTGAGGGTCGCCAGTGGGACTTGAACAGTTCGGCCAACAATGTACGCAATTCCCTGAACGGACGGTTGCAGACTGCCAATAGCGCCCTGCGCAACTACTCCACCTTCAATCTCGGCTCTGTGACTCCCCAGATGGTGACGCTCAGGAGCAATGTGGAAGGTGCCCAGCTGCTCATCAACGGTCAGCAGGTGCCCACCGGGCAGTTCAACGGCTACCTCTACGCCCCCGTCACCCTGAAGGCTGAGGCTCCTGCGGGCTACGAGTTCCAGGGCTGGCTCTCGCCCACTGCCTCCGCCGCCACGCTGAAGAGTGCCGGTAGCCAGTGGCGCTACTACGACCAGGGTTCGCTCGACGAGCAGAACTGGACGTCGCCCACCTATGGCGAGAGCGGCTGGAAAACAGGCCAGGCTCCCCTGGGCTATGCCAAGGACGGCATCAAGACCACCCTTGACTACGGCAGCGACAGCAACAACAAGCGTCCCACCGTCTATTTCCGTACCACTGTACAGTTGCAGCAGACACCGAAGGCTGCTGATGAGTTTGCCCTGAACTTCACCGTCGACGATGGCATGATTGTCTATGTCAACGGTAAGGAGGCAGGCCACTACAACATGCCGTCGGGCAATGTGGGCTATAATTCGTTTGCATCGAGCTATGCCCCCAGCAATCCCGACACCGGCACTATGCCGCTGGCAGCCAGCCTGTTCCGTCAGGGCAGCAACACCATTGCCGTAGAGCTGCACAACAACAGTGCCAACTCCACCGACCTGATGTGGGATGCCTCCGTGACCACCACTGCCACACTGGAGAATCCCGCCTACCTGAGCACCGATGCCGAGATCAGCCTGCCGCAGGGCAATGTGCTTACCCTTGTGGCCAGCTACCGCAGTCTGACGCAGGCCGAGCGCAAGCAGCAGGGTGTCAGCCCTGTGCGCATCAATGAGGTCAGCGGTTCAAACGACAGCTTCGTTGACGAATACGGAAAGAAAGGCGACTGGCTGGAGCTTTACAACGCCACCGACGAAGAGGTCGACGTGGAAGGCATGTATCTCACCGACAACCTGCAGGAGCCTGAGAAGTACGTGATTACGAAGGGCAGCACGCAGGCCAGGACACGCATTCCCGCCCACGGCCATCTGCTGGTGTGGTGCGACAACAAGCGTCCCACCACCGACCAGGGCCTGCATGCCTCGTTCAAGATCGACGGCGATGGCGGCGTGCTGCAGCTCATGGCAGCCGACAAGAGCTGGAAGGACGTGTTCTATTATGGTGGCCATGATGCTAACACCACCGTAGGCCGCTATCCCGACGGCGGTGCAGGCATCTACAACATGAATGTTGCCACCATTGCCAGCACAAACAGAATGAGCAGCTATGCCCAGCTGACCGACCAGGACGCTTTGAAGGCTGCCTATGAGGAGCAGACCGGCATCCGTCCCACGCTGGCATCCTCGGCCAATGGCTTCCGTGTGCGCTACGGTTCGCTGCAGCTCATCGTGAAGGGTGAGGATGTGAAGCGTGCCTTGGTGGAACTCTACACCACCGATGGCCGTCTCATCGAGCAGATGTCCGTCCGTCTGACCAACGGCACGGCCCGTATCGACGTGTCCCACCTGCCTCACGGCTTCTACGTAGCCCGTGCCACTTCCGACCAGACCACCCGTGTGGCTTGCAAGTTCATGAAGTAATCATCGGTACTGCTGCGAAGCTGGCCGTTAGCATCTTCGTAATAGCCGGGCGCAAATTTGCGCCCGGCTATTACAGTCGTTGACTGCCAAGGCATAGCATCCTGCCTCAGCAATCTGGCCGCAAGATACTCACATTTTCTTAATCTGCAAAATTCTTCCTCAATTTTAGCACCTCAACGTTGTCATGATTGTCATGATTGTCATTTGTCATTAAGGATTCCGGAAACGTGGTCATTTGCTCACTATAATAAAAATATATATTTTTATTATAGTGGACGATTTTGACAATCCGTTTTCCTTAATGACAATAATGACAAATGACAATCGTGACAATGTCGTTGCCCTGCAAAGCGAAAAAATGCATCGGAAAGCAGGGTGGTTTGGAGCATGAGGGGCGTGGATGCATCGGCGGGCGGTGGAGGGTGAAAAATGTTGGGGTAAGGTGAAAAAAGTGGGGGAAAGATTCGTAGACCGCAATGGGGATGTTGTATCTTTGCACCATCGTTCCTGCAGGACGAAAAGCGAGTGAGTCAACTTCAGTTATCAACTATTCAAACAACAACGATTATGCCAGTTATTCTCAAGAAAAAGCAGTGCCGCAACGCTCGATGGCTTGCGGCACTGCTGTTGTTATATAAATATGATGTGAATTTTTTACTTGATGATGACGTCGTTGCCCTTGGTGAGGGTGAAGTCGTCGATGATGACGTTCAAGCCTGGGGTCTTTGATACCATGATGAGAACGCAGTAGGTTCCGTCGGAGGGAATGGTGAGGGCTTGCTCGTAGAGCTGCCATTCGGGTGGCACATTGACGTAGCTGCTGGGATAGGTGTAGCTGCCTACGGAACCGTCGGTGACGGGCACGAAGCCCGGACGGATGGAGGCTATCTCGGAGCTGGCCGACTTGGCATAGAACTTCATGGTGTAGTCACCGGCCTTCAGGCTCAGCTCCTTGTAGGCCATGCGCTTGTTGCTGCTGGTGTTGCCTGCCACCTCTACGGCATAGGTACCGCTGTGGGCAACGGTGCTCTTGCTCAGCGTGGCGGTGCCTGCCGAGGATGCGGTCGTCCAGTTCACGGGCGTATCGCCGTTCCATGTCTCAAAGTCACCATTGGTGCCAGTCTCGTCGCCTCCTGTTGAAGGATTGTTGTTGCCGCCGCCACTCTTTTTGGTGAGGGCAACCAGATAGTTGCCTTGTGCCACTTCGGGAACGATGGTGCCGGAGGTGTTCTTGTACTTCTGCAGCTGTCCGTAGACCACCACCTCGTCGCCCTCTTCAATCTGTCCGGCTGCGGTGAAGTCGGTGTTGTTGAGGTTCTTGCCACGGAACACGGTGAGCTCGTTGTTGCCGTCGTCGGTGATGATGTAGTCGATGTTCTTGTACTGTGCAATCTTGTCGGCAGCCGTCTTGATGGTCTTGATGGTGCCCTTGATGTAGTAGAACTCCTTGCTGGTGTCGCCATCGTTGAGCTTGTCGATGTCGCTCAGTGCGCGGGCCACGGTCACGGGATTGTCCTTGGTGCCGATGACATCGCCGGTGGGCGTGTTGTTGTTGCCGCCTGATGAGGTCTTGCCGTTGAGCGAGTAGAGATAGCCTTCGTTCTGTGCGGTCTCGGCGGTTGTGTTGTACATGGTCAGCTTGGCGCAGACGATGACTTCGTCGTTCACGGCCAGCACGTCACCGGCTCCCTGTTCCCACTTCTTGTTGTCCAAGTAGAGCACGCGATAGCAGTAGAAGGTGTTCGCGTCCTTGCCGTCGTCGCTGATGTAGAACGAGGCATTGCCGAAGGTGCCGTAGTCGAAGTTCTGCACGTTGTTGTTCTTGTCGACGGCAATCTTGGCCACCTTGCCCTTGATGTAGTAAGCCTGGCTGGAAACCTGTCCGCTGCTCAGCTTCTGGGCCTCTTTGGTGGCGGCAATGGCGTTGAAGGGGTCTTGCAGGGTGCCTGTGCCCTTGGCACCTTCGGGAGAGGGTGTGTTGTTGCCGTTGTCGTTGATGGAAACGATGTAGCAGCCCTGTGTGTACTCGGGCGTGTTGCCCTTGTAGTTGACGAGCTTGCCGCAGATGAGCACCTTGTCGCCCTTCTTGATGAGGTTCTCGTCGGTAATCTTCTTCTTCTCGGGGCCAACGGCACGATAGACGAGAAGAGCATTGCTGCCAGCCTCGTCGTCGCTGATGGTGAACTCGGCGTTGCCGTAGTCTAAGGAGATGCTCTTGATGTCCGTCACGATGCCCAGGGTGTAGACGTCGGTAGTTGTTCCTGCCTCGCCCACCTCGGCACACTTGGCCAGTGCCTGGGCAACGGTGAAGGGCTTCTCCAGCGTGCCGCCGTCGGTCGTGGGCTGGTTGTTGTTGCCGTTTTCGCCTGCGGTGATGGAAACGATGTAGCAGCCCTGCGTGAACTCAGGCGTGTTGCCCTTGTAGTTGACGAGCTTGCCGCAGATGACGACCTTGTCGCCCACCTTGAAGAGGTTCTCGTTGGTAATCTTTTCCTTGTTGGGGCCAACGGCGCGAAAGACGGTCAGGGCGTTGCTGCCTGCTGCGTCGTCGCTGATGGTGAACTCAGCATTGCCGTAGGAGGTGGATATTTCCTTGATGGCTGTGACGATACCGGCACAGTAGACGTCGCCGGTTGTTCCTGCCTCGCCCACCTCTTCACACTTGAGCAGTGCGGCAGCCACGTTGAACGGGTCGGCCTCTGTACCAGTGCCTGTGGGGTCGATTTCTTTCTTCTGGTTGTTCTCCCCATTGTTTGACTGGTTGTAGGGGTTGGTATAAGGCTCTGGCACGTCTTCGCATGCGGTGAAGGTGCAGGCCGCGATGGCCACGGCCATCAGCATGTTGAATATCTTCTTCATAGTCTTATTTTGTTTTTTCTTTATTCATTAGTTATTAGTTGTATCGACGTGGGGCACGACATCATCCACGTCGCGGATGAGAATCTGCCAGGTGTCGCTGAAACGGCTGAAGATGCCGGTGATGTCGACAGCTTCCTGCGGCAGCACCTTGTTGGCAAACTTGGCGTAGGTACTGGTGCGCACCACCAGCTGGTTGCTGTTGTAGCCCACCAGCTGCTTGTTGACGGCACCACCAGTTTGCGGGTCTTTCTCGCCGGCATAGACGGCTGTGCCGTCGGCACCTGCGAAGCGCACGTTCCTGATGGTCATGAGCTTGCCGCAGAAGTCCTTCTTGTAGTCGCTGTTGGTCATCTTCGTCACGTCGAAGTCAATGGGGGCAATGGGGGTCTTTTTCTCCAAGAGACGGTGGTGGCCCTGCCAGGTGAAGCGCGACATGCGGCCCAGTCCCAGCGTGCCGTTGCTGTTGGTGTAGGGCGTGCCCACCTGTGGCTGCTTGCCGTAGCCGCCCACGCAGAGTCCGTTGAGCTCGACGAGCACCTCCTGTCCCACGGGCAGTACGCCCGACAGGGCAGCCTGGGCAATGCTGAGCACCAGTGCGCCCGTACCGTCGTCGATGATGACCTGCTGGTAGATGTTGCCGCTGACATCGTTGCCAATGACGATGCCTTTCACTTCCATGGTCTTGTCTACCTGCTTGTAGCTTCCCCCTTCAATAGCGGAGGCGTATTGCTGCTTGAGTGCGGCAATGGTCACCACGTTGGTGTCCTGCACGTAGGGATTGCCCGACTCTGAGCCTGTGGGCTGATGCTCGTCCCACTCAAAGTCCATGCAGGCGGTGAAAGCTCCGCACAGCAGTGCAATGATCAGAAATTGTATCTTTTTCATATTCTTGTTTCTCCTTCGTTTAAGTGATTAGAACAGGTAGGCCACGTTGAGCATGCCGTTGATGCCGTAGGCGTAGTACTTCTTGGGGTTCTTCGAGAACTTGTAGACGCGGTCTTTGTTCTTCGTACCGTCGTTGTTGACCGAGTAGTCGCTGCGTCCCTGCTCGTAGCCGCCTGAGACGATGTCCTGGTTGTTGAGCAGGTTGACGATGCCCAGGTTGATGCGGAGCGAGCGTCCGTGGCGCAGTCGGAGGTTCTTGCCGATGGAGGCATCGAGCATGAAGCCGCCCTTGCCCTTCTCCTGGCTCAGGTCGGCAATGAGCTTCTTCGTCGTGGGGTCGAAGCCGCCGTTGAGCTTCACGGTCGACTCGTAGCGAGCTGAGGGCGAATAGCTCAGGTAGATGCGGTCGTAGTAGTTGCCGTTGAGGTCGATGAACCAGCCGTTCTGGTGGTAGCTCAGCACCAGGCTCAGGGCGGTGAGCGGCGTGCCGGCCTCGCGCATGTTCTTATTAAGGACCATTTCGGGCTGGTGGTTGTTGGCATCGTTGAAGGTGCCGTACTTCGAACTGATGTACCACACGTGGGCGTTGTTGGTGTTCTTGGCCTCGCTGATGCTACCGATGGTCTTCACGCTGAACTCGTTGGTAATCTTCACGTTCACGCCCCATTCCGCGCCGTAGAAGCTCTTGTCGATGCCCGTCATGGACACGTAGGAGAAGGAGTTGATGTCGTCGAAGAAGAAGTTCTGCCACTCGGTGACGTCCTTCATGACGCTGTAGTAGGCATTCACGTTAGCCTTCAGCCAGGAGGTCTGCAGCTGGTAGCCCACCTCGGCCGAGAGAATCTTCTCGTTCTTCAGGTCGACCACGAAGTCGTTTGACATTTCGGGCGATACGAATGCGGTTGAGGCCTGCGGAGCTTTCTGCTCGTAGCCCACGCCCAGCGTGACGACGTTGCCCCAGCCCAGGTTGAACGAGCCTCCGGCCTTCACGCCGCCTTCCAGGAACTTGGCGGTCTTGCCTTTGCCATAGCTGTTATCGGGGCAGATGCCGTTGCGCATCTTGCCTTCGCGCTGCATCTCGACACCGGCAATGCGTCCGCTGACAAAGCTGTGCAGGCGGTTGCGGTCATATTTATAGGTGGCCCAGAGCAGGGCTTTGTCTACGAAAATGTTGTAGTCATAGGCAAAGCGGTCGCCTTCCTTCACGATGGCGTTGGGGTTGTTCACGTCGTACTGCACGCGGGGGTCTTCGGCAGGATAGGTGCCCAGGGCGTAGGTGTTCACGTTGGTGAAGCGTCCCGCACCCAGCAGGTCTTCCATGGTCTTGAAGTGCATGCCCTTGTTGGTGGCCAGTTGCAGACCGGCGTTCAGGGCTGCATATTTGTTGAGCTCGTGCGAGATGTTCGATGCCAGTGCAATGTTCAGGTTGTTGATGTTCTTGGCCTCGATGTAGTACATGGCGTTCTTGCCGTTTTCCGTGGCATTCTTGTTGGCCAGGTAGAGGCGGTCGAAGTTAATCTGGCGGTCGCGCTTGTAGCCCGACATGTAGTTCTTGGCGGTGAGCCAGTTGGCCTTGTCGGCCTCGGTGCGATTATAAATGTCGCTCTCGTCCCACACGTCGTAGTAGCTCGATGGCATGTTCTTCCAGTAGTCGGGCTGGGGGTTCTCGCCGTCGTAGTTCAGCTTGGTGCCCTTGTAGATGGAGTAGCGGCCCGTGAGTGAGGTAACCAGCTTGGTGCGGTCGCTGATTTTCCAGTCCCAGGTAATCAGGGCTGTGGGCTGGAAGTCATTGACCACGCGCGAGCTGCGCACCTTGCCGTCCTGATAGCCCCAGTAAGGGTTATAGTAGCGGTCGTTGGCCAGCCAGTACATCTCGTCGGTCGATGCGCCCTGTGCTGCCCTTTCGGTGGGATTGCCCCAGGTCAGGAACGAGAGGTGGTGCCGGTCGTTCAGGTATTTCTCGGCACCGAAGAAGTAGCTTAGCGAGTTGTAGAAGGTGCCTTCCACATAGCCCTGCTCGGCCCAGCGGTAGGTCAGGGCTCCGGAGAAGGCCCATCCGCTGGCCAGCACGCCGCTGTTGTAGCTGTACATGCCGCGCAGCGTGTAGTTTCGGTTGGCACCGCTCAGAGACACATAATGTCCGGTGGAGAAGTTCGACGGGCGGAAGTTGTAGTTGGTCGAACCGCCCATGGCCGCCATGCCGTAGTGGTTGTTTTCAAATGGCAGTGTGTTTTCGCGGCTTGTGTTGGTCTGCCTGTTCAGTCCTCCCACCAGCGTGTAGCGGAACTGTCCCGACTCCAGGTCGTTCATCTCGACGCCGTTGATGTAGACTTCGTTGTACTTCTGGTTGAAAGCACGGTAGCGGAAACGCATGGGGCTGAACAGATATCCCACCTGTGAGGCGTAGATATTGCTGTTTGAGTTGATGATGATCACGTTCTGCGACATGTCATCGTCTTCGCCCAGCTGAGCTTCCGAGAAGGTGAAGGCTTGCTCATCGCCGTTGCTGTCAATGGCCAGCGAGTCGGATTCCTGGGCCATTGCAGACGGTGAAAGGCATAGCGCCAACGCCGCAAGTTTCAGCTTTTTGTTCATAGAGAGCTTGTTTTATCGGTTAATATTTGTTGTTTGCTGCAAAGGTACGTAAATTTGAATAAATTGCAAAATAAATTCAGATATATTTTTTGCCCGTGGGCGGGGCTACACAATATTTTATAGCATTCGCACGTTGAATAGATGTATGACGAACAAACGTGCTGCCATCACAGCCATCCTGCTCTTCTTTGCTGTCGTTGTCTGGGCACAGGACACCCTGGCAACGCAGATTGACTATGAACTCACGGCCGAAACGGCTGTGGGGACGGGCGACTATACCGCCTTTCAGGTGGCTGCCAACCGCTACCACGTGTTGGGCACACGGGCCAACACGGGCTATCTGCGCGGTGCCGTCAGTCTGGAGCATCCCTTCACTGCCGACCTTCGGCTGTCGGCCACCGTCGATGCTCTGGCTGGCGTGCATGCCGACCACAAGGCATATCTGCAGCAGGCTTACGTCAACCTGTCCTATCAGCAGTTCTTCATTGAGGCAGGCAGCCGCGAAATCAAGCAAGTGCTGCGCCATGAGCGCTTGTCGAGCGGTTCGTTCATTCTGGGCAGCAACGCCAAGCCCGTGCCCCAGGTGCGTGTCGGCACCGACGGCTTCTGGACTGTGCCCTACACCGCAGGTTGGCTGCAGATTAGTTTCGACTGCGGCTACGGAAAGCTCATGGACGACGGCTACCGTGAAGACCGTTTCCGGGCAGCGCCAGGTGTCAATAAGGTCTATGCCGACGACGTGCTCTACCATCAGAAATACCTCTACCTGCGCACCAACCCCGACAAGCGCGTATTCTTCACCGCCGGTATGGAGCATGTGGTGCAGTTCGGAGGAACGGGCTACAGCTACGTCGACGGCGTGCTCACGGGCAAGAAGAAGCCCTCGAACGTGAAGGCGGCCCTCAATGTGTTCCTGCCCTTTGGCGACAGTCAGTTCTATGAGCACGAATCGCTGGAGGACTGGATCTACGGCAACCACATCGGCATGATGACCGTGCAACTGGGGTGGAACATCGACAACAAACGGCTGCTGCAAGCCTATGTGGACAACCCCTTTGAGGACGGGTCGGGCATACGCAAAGGCAACGGATGGGACGGACTCTGGGGACTGCAGTACACCACGCGGGCCGAGGGCGTACAGCCCCTCAGGGGCATCGTGGCCGAGTATTTCCAGAGTTCTAACCAGTCTGGCCCCCTGCACTGGGACAGCCGCGACTATCCCGAACCCATCCGCAGCCAGATTACCGACTACGTGACAGGCGACGACGACTACTACAACCACAGCTTCTACGACAGCTACGCCTACTACGGCATGTCGCCAGGCACAGGGCTGATAGCATCGCCGCGCTACAACAAGGATGGCTATACGGCCTATCACGACAACCGCGTGAAGGCGTGGCATCTGGGTGTGGAAGGCGAGTTGACCGACCGCCTTTCCTACCTGGTGAAAGGCTCCTATCGGGAAGGGTGGGGCACCTATCACGCACCACTGCCCACCCGTCACCACTCGTTCGACGCCATGCTGCAAGGCTGCTACAGCCTGGGGCCGTGGCAGTTTTCGGCTGCCTACGCCTTCGACAAGGGCAACATCTACGGCGACAACTCCACGTTTAACCTGAAAATTGGCTATCATGGCAAGATTCTGTAAAGCTTTCGTGCTGCTTTTGCTCACCCTGTTGGCTGCCTGCCAGGAGGGAGGTGAGGCTGGCGACCTGTTCGGCATGTGGCGCATGGATGGTACCGACAACCACTACCTCAGCTTCTCGGGCAGCATCGTGCTGTTCCGCAGCGTGGGCGAGGGCGACGTCTTTGGCACGTTCCAGCACAAGGGCGACAGCCTGTTCATCCAGTGCTACAGCATCAGCGGCGCTCCCATCGACACAGCTGTCGTCGAAGGCACTTTCGGCATGCGGCCTTTCAACGACATCCGCCTCAAAGTCACCACGCTCGACGGCGACCGCTTGCGGCTGGAGAAAGCTGCCCGCAGCTGGAACTTCTACCAGTATTGAGTTGCTTTTGAGGCTGCAAAAGCAAGAAAATCGCGTTTTCCCTTTCGTTTCTCTCACTTATTTCGTACCTTTGCACCCATTATTAATAAATAGGTGTAAGGTTTGAAACGATATAGCTTTTTTCTCATCCTCTTGATGACTCTCTGTGACCAGGCTGTGGCACAGATTATGGGCGAGGTGCTCGATGCTACCGACGGTGGCCCGGTGCCCTACGCCAGTGTGGTGTATAAGGGCAACGAAGTGGCCACAAGGTGCGACGGCAACGGACAGTACAGCATCAGTAGGCACAACGGCTGGCGACTGACGTTCAGTTCGGTGGGCTACCAGTCGCAGGTCATCAACGTGGGACCGTCGACACCCCACAAACTGGTTATCCGCCTGAAGCCCGAGAGTCGCAAACTGGAGGAGGTGACGGTGAAGTCGAAGCGCAAAACCCGCTACAAGCGTAAGGAGAACCCTGCCGTGGAGCTGATGCGCAAGGTGATTGCTGCCAAGAAGAAGGGCGACATCAAGCGCAACGACTTCTATAAATACACCAACTACCAGAAAATCACGCTGGGACTGAACGACATCAATGCCGAGTCGCTGGGCAAGGGACTGTTTAAGAAATACCCGTGGCTGGCAGACCAGGTAGAGACGAGCCAGTACAATGACAAGCTGGTGCTGCCGCTGACGGTCGACGAGACGCTGACCGAGCACATCTACCGCAAGTCGCCCCAGAAAGAGAAGACGACCATCATCGGACAGAAGTCGTCGGGCGTGAACGACCTGTTCCAGACAGGCGGCATCTTGACCACCGCGATGCGCGACGTGTTCTCCGACGTGGACATCTACGACGATTACATCCTGCTGCTACGCCACAAGTTCAGCAGTCCCATTGGCCGCGACGCCATTCAGTTCTACCGCTTCTACATCACCGACACGCTCTTCGTGGGCCCCGACCGCTGTATTCAGGTGGACTTCGTGCCCAACAACCAGCAGGACTTCGGCTTCCGCGGACAGATATTCATCCTGGCCGACTCGTCTTATCAGGTGAAGCGCTGCGAGCTGTCGCTGCCCAAGTCTAACGACGTGAACTGGGTGGAGGGCTTCCAGTGCATGCAGGAGTTCACCCGTCAGGCCGACGGACAGTGGCTGCTCACGGTCGACGACATGATTGTGGAACTGATGGTCACCGACTTTATCACCAAGGCACTGGTCACCCGAACCACCCGACTGACTGATTTCTCGTTCGACCCGCTGCCGAAGGAGAAGTTCAAGGGTGGCGAACAGGCTGTCATGCGCGGTGCCTCGAACCGCGACGATGCCTTCTGGGATCAGTACCGGCAGGTGGAGTTCACCAAGAGTGAGCGCGGCATGGGCGGTTTCCTGGATCATATTGAGCAGCTGAAAGGCTACAAATATGCCATCTTCTTCCTGAAAGCCATCTTTGAGAACTATCTGGAAACAGGCACACGCGAAAAGCCAAGCAAGTTCGATGTGGGTCCCATCAACACCATCATCTCGCAGAACTTCTACGACGGACTGCGGCTCCGTGCCAGCGGACAGACCACAGCCAACCTGAACCCGCACCTGTTCCTGAAAGGCTATTATGCCCACGGATTCGACCACCACGAGAACTACTACAGTGCTGAAATGACCTATTCGCTGAACGAAAAGGAATATCTGCCGCAGGAGTTCCCTCAGCGTAACATCACGATTTCGTCGAAACGCGACGTGGCACTGCCCAGTGACAAATATATCTCGACCGACAAGGACAACGTGTTCACCTCGTTCAAGGTGCATAAGATTGACAAAATGCTCATGTACAACAGCCAGCAGCTGAGTCTGGAGTATGAGATGCCGTGGCATTTGCGCATCACGGGCGATCTGAAGACAGAGCGCATCGACCCCATCGGCAACCTGTTCTTCCTGCAGCTGGATAATAAGTTGCAGTCACACATGCGCTACACGGAGGCAACCCTCGGTCTGCGACTGGCTCCGGACGAGAAGTACATCAACACCAAACAGCGTCGGCGCCCTATCAACAGGGATGCATGGGTCGTGAGCCTGCAGCACACCATGGGCATGAAGAACGTGCTGGGCGGACAGTACCGCTATAACTTCACCGAGGCTGAAATGTCCCGACGTACTTGGCTGCCGATGAGCTGGGGCCGAATCGACGTGAAACTGCGCGGCGGCGTGCAGTGGAACCAGGTGCCCTTCCCGCTGCTCATCATGCCGCAGGCCAACCTGTCGTATGTGAATGACTATAATGCTTTCAGCATGATGAACAATATGGAGTTCCTGAACGACCGCTACGTGTCGTTCATGATGAACTGGGAGCTGGGCGGAAAGATTTTCAACCGCATACCCTTGTTCCGGAAATTGAAGTGGCGTGAGGTGGTGGAGTTCAAAGGACTGTGGGGTGCGCTTTCCGACAAGAACAACCCCTTCCTGGCTAAGAACGCAAACAGCCAGACACTGATGTACTTCCCTGCCGGATCGTCGGTCATGGACGGACGGAAACCGTACTTGGAGTATGCCGTAGGTGTGCAGAACATCCTGAACCTGATTCAGATAGAATATGTACACCGCATCAACTATCTTGGTCTGCCCACGGCTGAGAAACATGGCATCCGTTTTGTCATCAACCCCACCTTCTAAATAACATATAGGGATTTTCCCCTGTCACTTTAGGGAAAAACCTTTGAGTCGTATTCTATTTTTCACTACTTTTGCAACAGATAAAACAAAACAGATTGTAGAACCCTTAAAATAGAATGAGTTATGAAGAAGATGTTGTTTACCCTGATAGCCATGCTCACGATGGCTGTGTCAGTACAAGCCATGAGCTACGAGCAGGCACGGAGAGAGGCCCTGTTCCTGACCGACAAGATGGCATACGAGCTGAATCTGACCGATGCCCAGTATGAGGCTGCCTACGAAATCAACCTTGATTATCTGATGGGTGTCACTGGTCGTCACGACGTGTTTGGCCTCTACTGGGAGCGCCGCAATACCGACTTGCAGTTCATCCTGCATACTTGGCAGTGGGAAGCCTATCTGGCCGCCTCCTATTTCTATCGTCCGCTCTTCTGGGAAGCAGGCTACTGGCATTTCGGCATCTATGCCCGCTACCCGCACCGTGACTACTTCTACTTCGGACGTCCTCACTTCTATGTGACCTACCGTGGTGGGCACAGCTGGAGGATGAACGGCGGGCGAAGCTACTATGAGCATCATCGCGAGCACTTCCGTCCGGCAGTTCCGCGCGACAACCACTTCGGCATGCGTGACGGATGGAACCGTGGTGATTACCGTTCGGGCGGAGGACATGGCAACAGCTCAACCCGCGTGACTGGACCTTCGAACCGTGGCAACCGTGGTACTGTAGACCGTGATGGTGGTTCGCGCAGTGGGAACTTCAGTGGAACGCGCAACAACGAGAATCGCCCGGCTGTGGGAAGTGGAGCAGAACGCAGTAATAGCAGAGAGAGTCGCCCTGCCACAGTCGACCGTCAGGTAAGACCCGCAGACAATAGTAGTGTCGGTTCTTCGGGAAGTGGAAATTTCTCTGGATCGCGTAGCTCAAGCGCAAATAGCGAAACACGCACAGCCCCTGTCAGCAGGGCCCGCAGTGCAGAGTCGTCGGCACCGCGAATTGAGAATAGGTCGGCTGGATCAAGAATGAACTCAGCACCTACACGCACTGTGACACCCTCTGCTTCGAGTGCCAGTCCTTCTTCAAGTCGTATCAGTGGCATCAGCCGCTCGGCCAGTCCTACAAGGAGTGTTTCGGCTAGTCCTTCAAGAAGCTCGTCGGCCAGTCCTACAAGAAGTGCTTCGGCCAGTTCTTCAAGAAGTGCTTCGGGCGGTCAGCGGTCTGGAGGAAATATAGGAGGCTCGCAGCGAGGCGGCGGACGGCGGTAGTCAATAGGCTACCGCTGTGCGGTTTTGGCTGAACTCTCTCTGATAACCAGTTGTTGCGGAACAATCTTCTTGTAAATCTTTGTGTCGCCAGCAATGCTTTTCAAAAGCAGTTGGCAGGCTGTCTGTCCCATCAGGCTCGACTGGTCTTCAATGGCTGAAAGCTTTGGGGTGACGTAGCGGGCATGCACATCGTCGGTGAATCCGATCAGGGCTACATCTTCCGGGATGCGCAGCCCTTGTTGCTTGATGGCAGTAAAGGCTGCAAATGTAATGATGTCGTTGAAGGCAAGAATGGCATCGGGACGGTCGGGACGTTGCAGCAGGTCGAGTGTCTTTTGTAGGGCAACGTCGTAGTCAATGCGGTCGCAGACCACGATGGTACGGTCGATGGGAAGGCGGTTCTCGCGCAGGGCTTCCAGATAACCATGCTTGCGGCGGCGTACCATGTCAAGATGGTTGGGGCCTCCAAGGAAGGCAATGCGGCGTGATCCGGTGTCAATCAAGTGCTGGGTGGCTTGCTGGGCTGCCTCGTCACCATTGGCTGTGACGCTTGAGAACTGCTCGGTGAGACAGGTCCTGCCAAAGAATACCAATGGTATGCCCATCTGTGAGATTTCCAGGAAATGGCTGTAGTCGGTGGTGTCCTGGGCGAGACAGGCAATGATGCCCTCAACGTGCATGCTGTTGAAATTATCGATGGCACGGGCTTCGTCTGCCTGACTTTCGTGACTGTTGGCACTAATGACACTGTAACCGCTTTTGCGAGCTTCGGTCTCAATGCCGTCGAGTACGGCGGCATAGTAATGGGTTACCAGATTGGGGACAACCACACCGATGACTTTCGGTGCTTCGCATCGAAGGCTTTGTGCAAAGGGGTTAGGGCGGTAGTTCAGCTGTTGGGCAAGCGCTTGTACGCGCTGCTGCATTTCCTTTCCTATTTCAGGACTGCCATGCAGGGCACGGCTAACGGTGGCAATGCTTACTCCCAACTGCTGGGCCAGATCTTTTAATGAAACACGATGTTTGGGCATCTTTGTAAACTTGTTTTCTTTCGTTTATTGCACTTGAATGCGCAAAATTACGGAAAATGATTGGATTACGCAAACGTTTACGTGGCTTTTTTACAATAAAAATATTGTCAGTTCACAAATAGTTCTTATCTTTGCACTTGAAAGTTGAGAAATGAGTAATGAATAGTTGATAATAAGTTAACATGTTATTTATCCGAGACTGTCGTGATGACACTCTCGGTTTTTTTATGCATCTATTCTTTTGAACTCATAGCCTTGCTCCTTCAGCCATTTAATACTTTCGGGCAAGGCATAATGTAACTTCTCAATGCTTTTGAGTGAATCGTGAAACGTGATGATGGAACCGTTACGGGCGTAGTGCTTCACATTGTTGAAGATGTCTTCAGCAGTCATCCATTTGGAATAGTCGCGCGTCACCAAGTCCCACATCACAATCTTATACTTCCGACACAACCATGCATATTGCACCATCCGCATCCACCCGTGGGGTGGACGCATCAGTGTGCTGTGGATATAGGCATTGGCTTTCTCCACATTATAGCAATAGTCGTGGAGTGAATTCCGGAAACCACTGATGTGGTTGTGGGTGTGGTTGCCCACCTGATGGCCTTCCTTGACAATCTGTTCGTAAAGTTCAGGATATTTGCGCACGTTGTCGCCCACCATGAAGAAGGTGGCCTTGATGCCGAATTCGCGAAGTGTCTGAAGAATGAAAGGCGTTGATTCGGGAATTGGGCCGTCATCGAACGTCAGATAGACTGAACGTTCGTGACGGTCCATTCTCCACAATGCTTTTGGATAAAGCCATCGCAGATAGATTGCGGGCTGTTCTATAAACATGTTATGACTTAGATACGTCCGCCCTTGCCTTGATATTTCTTGGCAATGTCGGCCAGCTGTGCTTCATATTCCTTGCCCAGCTTCTCATCAATGCGGCCAGTCAGTTCCGACAAGTGATTGAGAATATACATGTGGAACATGCAGTCGTTCTGAGCTGCATTGAAGCGGGTGGGGTTGAGCGTACAATAGTAGTCCATGTACTGGCTCGAACGAACCCACAGCTGCTTAATGATATCCTTTGCATGGACGGTGTCGCCAATGTAGATGTAGGTGCGAACCATATCAAGCGAACCGCTCTGGAAGTCATGGGGCACATTCTCTGACGGCAGCTCTTTCTCGGCTCTGGCCAGAACTTTGGCAGCCAGGCTGTCTTTGTTCTCCTGAGCCAGATGGATGGCCAGCTGTGCCATCAGTCGGCGATGCGTGTAGCACATGCGCATAACAGTTTCGTCGAAATAGATGCCAGGTGTGTTGGCACCGCCAAACTTGAAGCGGTTCATCACATTGTCGTAGGTCTTCTCCGTATCGAAGTTGGTCATACCGGGCACGGGCTTTCCACTTATATTAGTGGTGAAGGGAGTGATACGGTTGGCCAGACCTTCCTGTACGAAGTTGTCGCCCAGGTTCATGTAGTTCTCAGAACCTACGGTGGTAGCTACGTAGATGGGACGTACCCAGTTGGCATTGGCAATCATCTCAAGCATCATCAGGTCGCCTTTGTACAGGGCACTCTTGCCTTTCAGCGAGATAACCATGCGGTCGGGAATGCTGTCACTTTGCAGCATCATGCCGCTCTTGCGCACAGCGTCCTTGTCAATGGTCATGTAGACGGTGTCGGTAGGAATGACGTGGAGGTCGGGATTTGTAGAGCGTACCCAGTACTTCAGCACATTCTTCAGCTCGAACGGCTCGTCGCCGAACTGGGCTTTGGCCTGTTCCGGATTTTCCTTGTAGAAGTTCAGAACATCATTCTTGAGCTTCGAGTCAATCTGTACGTATTCATTCGTTCCTGCACAGTACTCCAGTCGCTTCCAGGTGATGGGCAGCGAGGGTGAATCGTAGGCAGGACGCACCATTTGGTCAATGTACCAGTCGGTCTGCAGGTAGGAAAGGTTGCAGACACGGGCATCGGTACGTACACCTTCAGTGTCCTGGTTGTACCAGAGTGGGAAGGTGTCGTTGTCGCCGTTGGTGTAGATGATGGGATTGCCTTCCTGCTGGAGTGACATCAGGTAGTTCTGACCGAAGTCACGACAGGTATAGCGGCCTGAACGGTCGTGATCATCCCATGTCTGAGAAGCCATTTGAATGGGAACCAGCAGGGCTGCAACCGAAACGATGGCTGTTACGATGGCCGACTCCTTCTTGATGAACTTGTTCAGATAGTGGCACAGAGCTGCCACACCCATTCCGCACCAGATGGCAAAGGCATAGAACGAACCAGCGTAGGCGTAGTCTCGTTCGCGAGGCTGCATGGGCGTCTGGTTCAGGTAAATGACAATGGCCAGACCTGTCATGAAGAACAGGAAGAAGACCACCCAGAACTGCTTGATGCCTTTTTGTCCGCGGCTGAATGCCTGCCAGAACAGTCCGAGCAGACCCAGCAGCAAGGGCAGACAATAGAACACGTTGTGTCCCTTGTTGTTCTTCAGGTCGTCGGGCAGTGCATCCTGGTTGCCCAGACGGGCATTGTCGATAAACGGAAGACCTGTAATCCAGTTGCCGTGCTCCAGTTCACCATGTCCCTGGATGTCATTCTGTCGTCCGGCGAAGTTCCAGAGGAAGTAGCGCCAGTACATCCAGTTGCACTGGTAGGTAATGAAGAAGTTCAGGTTGTCAACCTGGCTGGGCACTTTGACCATGATGTTCTCACCGCAACGGTCGTAGGGCACCATGGTTCCGCTCACTTCACCACCCAACCAGTTCTCGTACTGCTGTGCATGAGAAGAACTGTACATGCGTGGGAAAAGCATGTTCTGTGCATAGACGTACTCGTCCTTTGTACGTACAATGAAGTATGAGTCCTTTTCATCAGCTGATGCCTTCTCCTTGCGCTGCCACACGGGCTTGCCCGTTGTCATTACAGGCTTGCAGTAGCCACCTTGCTTCTCAAGGGCAACCTGCGAGGTGTAAGCCTGGCCATAGAACAGGGGGCGCTGACCATACTGGTCACGTCCTAAGTAGTCGCCCAGTGTGAAGATGTCCTCAGGCGAGTTCTGGTCCATGGGCGGGTTGGCTGATGAACGTATGACGATGACAGCATACGTGGAATAGCCAATCATGAGCATGAGCATGCACAACAGTAAGGTGTTCTTGGCGCGGGCAGTGATCAGTGCCTTGTTCTTGTAGCGGCGGTTCAGCACGTACCAGAGAAGTGCCAGCACCACAACACCGATGATAAAGGCCGACCATCCGTAGCCGTAGAAGGGAATGCCCAGCATGGCTACAGACAGGAGGAATGCAATGTTCTGTCGCTTCCAGTTCTGCTTGGTAGCGTTCTGCGTCTCATAGACAGCCCAGATTACGATGGCCACCAACAGCAGGATGTAGATGTATTCGCCCGTGTTGAACGGCATGCCCAGTTCGTTGACGAACAGCAGTTCGAACCATCCGCCCACGGTGATGATGCCCGGCACGACGCCATAAAGCACCAGTGCCACAATGGCAAACGAGATGAGTAGGGCGATGGCAGAGCCTTTCAGGTTGGCGTTGGGGAATCGCTTGTAATAGTAGACCAGCACAATGGCGGGCAGACAAAGCAGGTTCAGCAAGTGTACGCCAATGGAGAGGCCAGTCATGTACATGATAAGCACCAGCCAGCGGTCGCTGTGAGGTTCGTCGGCATGGTCTTCCCATTTCAGGATGAGCCAGAACACGACAGCGGTAAAGGCGGAAGAATAGGCATAGACTTCGCCTTCAACAGCCGAGAACCAGAAAGTGTCACTGAATGTGTAGATCAATGCACCCACCAGACCTGATGCCTCAATGGCAATCATTTTCCCGATGGAAAGTTCTTCCCAGCGGTCAATGAGCAGACGTCGCGTCAGATGCGTAATGCTCCAGAACAAGAACAGAATACAAGTGGCCGACAACAGTGCGCTCATTGTGTTCACCATGCGTGCCACCTGCGTGGCGTCACTCGCAAACTGAGAGAACAAATTGGCCGTGAGCATAAAGAAAGGTGCACCAGGCGGGTGACCGATTTCGAGCCTGTAGCCCGTCGTAATAAACTCAGGACAGTCCCAGAAAGAGGCTGTCGGTTCAATAGTGGAACAATACACAAAGGCGGCCACAAAAAATGTAAGCCACCCGAGGATATTGTCCACGAGTCTGAATTGTTTCATTGGAATAATGATACTATAATTAACGTTAAATGTTCTTTTGGCTGCAAAGGTAATAAATTTCAGTGAAGAGTGAAGAGTGAAGTGTGAAGAATTTTCTGCAACTCTACATAAATTAACAGATAGCGGAGTTTATTATAGTATAAAATGTGTACCTTCACTTGTTTCTTATCTTCCTACACAGGGCAATCGCAAGACCGATTAGGGTCACAAGAAGAGACCAGCACCATATATAAGAATAAGGTAGCGGAAAATCTTGCCCAGAGTAATGCTGATGAAGGTAATGACTACATTGGCACGCATAAGGCCCAGCAGAATGGTGATAGCCGATCCCAGAACAGGCAGAAAGGCAAAGAAACCCATCCAGGCACCTCGACCGGCCATGAACTTTTCGGCTTTGTCGAGGTCCTTCTTTTTTACGTGCAGGTATTTTTCAATCCATTCCAGTTTTCCCATGCGTCCCACACTGTAGTTGAACACGGAACCCATCACATTGCCGATGGTGCCGTAGATCATCAGTTGCCACGGATCCAGGCCAGTGGCCATGAGTCCCACCATGACAGCCTCGCTTGAGAACGGAAAGAAACTGCCGGCCAGAAAGGCAGCCAGCAGCATGCCCATATAGCCGTAGCCAGTCAGAAAGTCAATAATCCATTCCATAGCGTGCTGAACATGTTGTTAAGGCTTGACCATTCGGGCATGAACAGGCAGAACGCCGTGAGCAGCAGGGTCAGGACGGCTGTTGTGCAGAATAAAATGTTGGTGATGCGGGTGTGAGTCAGTGTGAACAGGTGGGCAATGAAGGGGCTGGCACACACCACAATGATGCGCATCAGTGCGTCGTAGTGCTGGGGTTGCAGCACCAGAAAGGCAATGCTGAACAAACTGATGGCTAGCAGTCCACCGTAGAGCTGACGGATGCGTATCTTGTCTTCAAAACTCTTGTTCCAGAAATGCACCACGCCCAGGATCATGAGCGTTATGGTGAAAGCGAAAACCAGCACCTGACCCACTGTGAGCGTAGCGTAGGCGTAGGGGAATGGGAATTCAGCCAGTGGTCGAAAGTGGTTGATGGCCAGTGAGATGTCCTGTCGGTAGGCCACCCAGGCCGATGCAAACCAGTACGGCGTGAGCAGACCTATGAGCGAAGCAGTCCACGATCGCCATCGGAGCGACTGTAGTTGGGTGAGCATGACCAGCCAGAGCAGGGGTACGAAGAAGAAAATCTGGACGAAGACCATACTTGCCAGTCCGATGCAAAGGAAGCCGTAGAACGTCCATCCCGGTGCATGCCTGTCCTGATAGGTGCGGAAAAGAAGGATGAGCATGGCGATGAAGCACAGCTGCACAAAACCTCCCGGAAGTGAACCGAAGAGGAAGGTGGCTGTCGTTGAGAGTGCCAAAAAAACGCTCGACACCATGCGAGAACGCACTCTAATCAGAGCACTGGCGTTGCTCAGTTCGGCCATGAGGTAGGTTGATATGACCATACAGGCCAGCTGAAGCCACCATGAATGGGTGATTAGACCGCTCAGAATCCATACAACCAAAGAATAGAGGCCCACGCTGGGCAGCGTGAGCCAACTTTCGGCTATTCGGTTCTGTACATATTTCTTCATTTACAGGTCGGCACCAATGTCACGACGGAAGTATTTTCCAGTGAATTGTATCTTCTGTGCTTCTTCAAACGATTTCTGCAGTGCCTCGGCTTTGTCCTTGCCATAGGAGGAAACGGCAATGACGCGGCCACCAGCTGTCACCACTTCACCGTCTTTCAGGGCTGTTCCGCTGTGGAACACGATGGAGCCTTCCACCTGGTCAATGCCAGTAATGGGGTAGCCCTTCTTGTATTCTTGCGGATAGCCGCCCGAAACGAGCATCACGCAGACGGCGGCACGCTCGTCGAACGCAATGGCGCGTTCATCCAAATTGCCTTGGGCCACGCCTTCCAGCAGGTCTACCAGGTCACTCTTCAGACGTAGCATCACGCTTTCCGTTTCCGGGTCACCCATGCGGCAGTTGTATTCAATGACCATCGGCTCGCCCTTTACGTTGATGAGGCCGAAGAAGATAAATCCCTTATAGTCAATGCCTTCGGCCTTCAGACCTACCACCGTGGGGCGGATGATGCGGTCTTCTACCTTCTGCATCCATTCTTTCGTGGCAAAAGGCACTGGTGTCACTGAACCCATGCCGCCCGTGTTCAGTCCCGTGTCGCCTTCGCCAATGCGCTTGTAGTCCTTGGCTTCGGGCAGGATCTTGTAGTGGTCGCCGTCGGTGAGCACGAAGACGGAGCACTCAATGCCGCTCAGGTATTCCTCGATGACCACGCGGGCAGAGGCGTTTCCGAACATGCCGCCCAGCATTTCGCGCAGTTCCTTCTTGGCTTCGTCCAGTGTGGGCAGAATCAGCACACCCTTGCCGGCACAGAGACCGTCGGCCTTCAACACGTAGGGAGGCTCCAAAGTCTCAAGGAAGGCGATGCCTTCTTCTACCGAGCAGCCGTCGAATGTCTGGTAGCGGGCTGTGGGAATGTGGTGACGCTGCATGAATCCCTTGGCAAAGTCCTTTGACCCTTCGAGCACGGCACCTGCCTTCGATGGGCCAATTACGGGTACGCCTGCCGTCTGCGGGTCGTTCTTCATCTCGTCGTAGATGCCTTTCACCAGTGGGTCTTCAGGCCCCACAACCACCATGTCGACCTTCTGTTCCACCACAAACTGCTTGATGGCTTCGAAGTCGTCGGCCTTCATGGCCACATTCTCACCGCAGTTGCCTGTTCCGGCGTTGCCTGGGGCGATAAACAGCTTTTCTACTCGCTCACTCTGAGCAATCTTCCATGCCAGTGCGTGCTCACGGCCGCCACTGCCCAAAAGTAGTATTCTCATAATTTGTCTGGATTTCGAAATCGCATGCAAAGGTAGAAAATAAATATGAATAATGAATTATAAATTATAAATTATTTCGTATCTTTGCACCCAATTTGCAATGACAGTAAAATTATTTCCGACTTATGGCACTGAATTACATTTGGATAGCACTGTTCACGATAGGCGTTCTCGTAGGTGTTGTGAAACTGGTGTTTCTGGGCGATTATGACGCTTTGCCCGAAATGATGGACTCAACCTTCAAGATGTCGAACACGGCCTTTGAGATGACACTGGGTCTGACGGGCACGCTGACACTCTGGATGGGCATATTAAAAATAGGTGAAGACAGCGGACTGGTAGACCGTCTGGCCCGTTTCCTGAGTCCTGTCCTTACCAAGCTGTTTCCTGAAATACCCAAGAACCACCCTGCGTTGGGGTCTATCTTCATGAATATCTCGGCCAATATGCTGGGTCTTGACAATGCAGCTACGCCTGTGGGACTGAAAGCCATGCAGGAGCTGCAGAGCATCAACACCAAGAAAGACACGGCCAGCAACTCGATGATCATGTTTCTGGTGCTCAACACCTCCGGCCTGACCATCATTCCCGTGTCAATCATGGCTTACCGAGCCCGTTACGGGGCTGCCGATCCGGCCGACGTGTTCATTCCCTTGTTGCTCACCACTATGTGCTCCACGCTGGTGGGCCTGCTGACCGTCTCGATTTATCAGCGCATCAACCTCTTCCAAAAGAACATTCTCATCATGCTGGGTGTCATCATTGGTCTGGTGGCTGCCCTGTTCACGGCCATCAGTGGCATGAACAATGAACAGATGCAGCACTTCTGCCGCCTGCTTACGAGCTGTCTTATCCTGGGCACCATCCTGCTTTTCATCTATTCGGGTGTCTACAAGAAACTGAATGTCTACAACTCGTTCATCGAAGGAGCCAAGGGCGGATTCCATGTGGCTGTCAGCCTGATACCTTACTGTGTGGCCATTCTGGCAGCCGTGGGCGTGTTCCGAGCCTCGGGTTCCTTGCAGATGTTGCAGGACTGGATTACGTCAGGTGTCGCAGCCTTGGGACTTGACACTGATTTCGTGGGTGCTGTGCCGGTGGCGCTGATGAAGCCGCTCAACGGTTCGGGTGCGCGTGGCATGATGCTTGAGTGCTTCGAGTCGTTCGGTCCCGATTCGTTTGTGGGCCATCTGGCCAGTGTGTTGCAGGGCAGTACCGATACTACGTTCTACATTCTGGCCATCTACTTCGGCAGCGTGGGCATCCGGAAGTACCGCTATGCCGTCACCTGTGGTTTGCTGGCCGATGCTGCCGGCATCATGGCTGCCGTGTTGTTCAGCTATTTCTTCTTCGGTAGCTGATGCGCTTTTCTATTTGTTTCACCATCTCCTTTTCTATTTGTCTCATAACTGAGCCTTGGTTGCGTTGTAACTGAGGCTCAGTAACGTTGTAACTAAGGCTTAGTTATTACGCAACTGAGGCTCAGTTGTGCAGTGACTGAGCCTCAGTTGTAGGGGAATGTGTCTTGTGAAAGATGGGTAGTTTACTTCAGATAGTCTTCGAAGTACTGAGTTATCCGTTCGTGCAGGTGTACGCTGTTGTGGCCCATCATGTTGTGGCCTTCGCCAGGATAGGCGAAGAAGTCGGGCTGCGTGCCTGCTTCGGCACAGGCTTTCAGGAACGACAATGCGTGCTGCGGCACCACAGTGGGGTCGTTGTAGCCGATGATAATCTGCAGTTTCCCCTTCAGGTTCTTGGCCTTGGAGATGAGCGAAGTCTTTGCATAGCCCTCCGGGTTCTGTTCGGGTGTGTCCATGTAGCGTTCGCCGTACATCACCTCGTACCATTTCCAGTCGATGACGGGGCCTCCGGCCACGCCCACCTTGAACACGTCGGGATAGTTGGTCATGAGCGAAATGGTCATGTAGCCGCCGTATGACCAGCCGTGAACACCCAGCCGTGACATGTCAACATAGGGCAGCGAACGCAGGTAGTCCACACCTTTCATCTGGTCCTGCATCTCAATCTGACCCAGCTGGCGGAAGGTGGCCTGCTCGAAGTCACGGCCACGGTTCTCCGAACCACGGTTGTCGAGAATGAAGACGATATAACCCTTCTGTGCCATGTAGGTTTCCCAGGAACGGCTCTGCCAGTGCCAGGACGCCTCGACGTTATGGGCGTGAGGACCGCCGTAGACGTAGACCACGGTGGGATATTTCTTCGTGGGGTCGAAGTCGGCAGGCTTCACCATGCGGAAGTAAAGGTCGGTCATCCCGTCGGCAGCCTTGATGCTACCGCTTTCGTACTGAGGAACGATGAATTCATGCCACGGATTTTCTGCCGTGAGCAGGCGGCAGGACTTCCCGTTGTCAGTGCTGACAAGGTCAATGTTATTGGGCACCGTTGGTGTCGTGTATTTATCGTAGAGCAGCGTTCCGCTTGCCGACAAGTTGCCGTGGTGTACGCCTTCGCCGTTGTCGAGCAGCGTGCGCTTCAGCGTCTTCAGGTCAACGGCATAGAGATTCTCCTGTAGGGCATGCTTCTCTTTCGAAGCAATGACAACTGACTTCTGTTTCTTGTTGAAACCCAGCAATTGGGTCACAACCCATTGACCGCTGGTCAGCTGCTTGAGCTGTTCACCTTTTATATTATATAGATAAAGGTGGTTGTAGCCGTCTTTCTGACTCTGAAGGATGAACTTCTGACTGTCCCAGGGCAGGAACTGGATGGGGTGCAGCGGCTCCACATATTTCGTGCTGGTCTCGCGGCAGAGTTCTGCCAGTCGCTGGCCGTTCAGGGCATCGTAGCTCACAAGGCGGCAGTCGTTCTGGTCGCGGTTCAGCTCAAACATGTAAACGGTCTGGCCGTCAGGACTCCACGCAATGTTGGTGAAGTATACTGGGACTTCAGGATTGTCAGGGTTGTCTGGTGTCTTCAGATAAATGGTCTTGCCACTCTTCAAGTCGAAGATGCCCACGGTTACCTTGTGGCTGGTCATGCCAGCCATGGGATATTTGTCGGGTTCCAACTCTGCTACGCGCGGATCGATGTTCACCTGTGGGTAGTCGGTCACCATGCTCTGATCCATGCGGTAGAAGGCCAGACGCTGACCGTCGGGACTCCAGAAGGTGCCCTTGGTAATGCCGAACTCGTCGCGGTGTACTGACTGACCGTAGACAATTTCGCGCGAACCGTCGGTAGATAGCTGGTGCTTTTGTCCTTGTCCGTCGACCACAAAAAGCTGATAATCCTCAACAAAGGCAGTGGCTCTGGACTGGGCATTCCAGTCGTAGGCCTGCTGGCCAGAGAGACTGTCCTGCCATACTATCTTCTTGTCCCGGAAGTCAACGAGCAGGACGGCATGTCTGTTGCCAACCTGTACAAGGGGCTGGTCGGGATAGGGGAATGTGGCGTTCATCAGGTGGCGGACCTGGCGCACGTCACCGTCGCTCTCTGCCCATTCGTTGATTTGGTCAAGCGTAAAGAGCAGTTTTTTCTTGCCAGTCTTGGCATCAATGGTGTAGCATTCCTCCACGTCGGTCTGCACCAGCTGGTCGCCCCACCATGTGAGAAACATGTTCTGCGGACGCAGGTTGTGGTAGTTGGCGCCACCAAAGTTCAGGTCTTCAAGCGTGAATAGTTTCTGGGCAGACATGGTCGCTGACAGCAGCAAGGAGAAAAGAATGAAAAGGAAAGGCTTAGTCTTCATCGCTGTCGAAACGGTTTCTTCTGTTCTTGCCTCCGCTTCGGTCAAAACGCTCATGGCCGCCACGGTTCGATGAACTCTTGTAGGCAGACTTTCCACCACGGCGTTCACCGTCGCCTCGTTTGTCGAAACGCTCTTTCTTGCGATCGAAAGAGGGTTTCTTGCGGTCAGAGAAATCTTTTTTGCGGTCAGAGAAGTCCTTCTTGCGGTCGAAAGAATCTTTCTTTCTGTCAAAGCGTTCTTTGCGTTCGCCCCTGCCTTCACTCAAGTCGTGGCGGTGGAAGGTGAAGGAACGGATGTCGGCTTCCTCGTTTTCTTCCTGTTCGTCAAGACGCTTCTTGAATTCGCGCTCTTTCTTGAAACGATGCTTCTCGGCCATCTGGCGCTTCTCCTCGTCGGTCTTCATCACACCGCCTTCGCTGCGGAAGTTCTTCAGCTTGCCGTCGAACATCTGGTATTTGCGGAACTCGCATTCCAGACTGCCGTTGAACACGGGAATCTTGATGGAAGGTTTCAGACCGATTTGCTCGAAGCATTCCTCACGGTAGGACAGAATCCAGGCGTCGCCCCCCATGAACTGGTGCTTCAGCCGTTCGCCAATCATGCGGTAGGTGCCTAGAAGGTCGGGGGTAGAGATGCGTTCTCCGTAGGGCGGGTTGCAGACAATAATGCTCTTCTCCTTGGGCTGCGTAAAGTCCTTGAAGTCTTGCTGTTCCACGGTGATGTCCTCGCTCAGACCGGCAGCTTTGGCGTTCAAGCGGGCTGTGTTCACGGCTTTCATGTCAATATCGTAGCCGTAGATATGGTGTTTGAACTCGCGTTCCTGTGAATCGTCGTTATAGATGCTGTCGAACAGTTCAGCATCGAAGTCGGGCCATTTCTCGAATGCGTATTCCTTGCGGAACAGGCCAGGAGCCATGTTGTGGGCAATCAGTGCTGCCTCGACGAGCAGTGTGCCGCTGCCGCACATCGGGTCGATGAAATCGGTGTCGCCCTTCCAGCCCGTCATTAGGATCATTCCGGCTGCCAGCACTTCGTTGAGCGGTGCTTCAACACTTTCCTGACGGTAGCCTCGGCGATGGAGTGACTCGCCCGAAGAGTCCAGGCAGAGCGTGCATTCGCTTTCTTCAGAAGTTACGTCGGCAATGTGGATGTGCAGACGCAGGTCGGGATTGGCTACAGAAATGTTGGGACGGGAGCCGGTACGCTCTCTGAACTGGTCTACGATGGCATCCTTAACCTTGTAACTTACGAACTTGGAGTGGCGGAACTCCTCTGAGAACACTACAGCATCGACCGCAAAGGTGTGGTCGTTGTCCAGATAAAGGCTCCAGTCTAATTTCTTGATTTCCTCATAGACGTCGTCGGCACTCTGTGCCTTGAAGCGGGCAATAGGCTTCAGAATTTTGATGGCCGTGTGCAAAGAGAAGTTTGCGCGGTACATCATTTCCTTGTCGCCCGTAAACGACACCATGCGTCTGCCTATTTGTACGTTGTTTGCTCCCAGTTGGGTCAGTTCTTTCGCCAGGACAGGTTCCAGTCCCATGAACGTTTTGGCGATGAGCTCAAATTGGCCTTCGCCAAATTTTGTTTCTTGTTCCATTGAATATATACAAATACCTGTTTTCGAGGTGCAAAGGTACTGAAAAGTTGGGAGTTAGGAGTTAGGAGTTAGGAGTTTTTTAGGTGCATGAATCCGTAAAAAAAGTTAAACGAAGCATATTAACTCCTCATACCTCACTTCTAACTCCCAACTTTTTAGTAATTTTGCACATGATGACAAAACCTTCAACTGTAAAGAAATGACCGATATTTTCTTATATGCAAGCCAACAATCGTCCGATTTGGTGGATATCATTGTATGGGGAATGCTTCTCATAGCAGTGGCTGCTATGGTATTTCTTATTGTTTGGCAGCGAAAGGCTGGCAAGCAGCTGGCAAACGAGTTGGTGCAACTGGAAGGAATCAAGGAAGACGATGTGGAGCTGGAGTTTATCCTGAAAGCTATGAAAATTGCCACGTGGCACATGGATGTAAAGACACGTCAGATAGCCTATGACAATGATTTCCGTGAAAGAACCAGTGAATGGATGTTCGATGCATCGGTAAGTAGTGGTGACATGAACGAGAGTGTAGTCCTGCTGCATGAAGACGATGCCCCGAGAGTGGCAGCTTCATTGTTGGCAATTTGCGATGGTACGGCTGAGGAATATCATGAGATTTATCGGGTGAGAATTCCGCATACAGACAATGTATATTGGGAAGAGTCATACGCTACCGTTTCCAAACGTGACATCGACGGTAATCCAACCATGGTTGTGGGTACCTCGAAGCGCATTGATGACCAGAAGAAAATGGAGGAGGCGCTGATTGATGCACGAAACAGGGCTGAGGAGAGCGACCGCCTGAAGACAGCCTTCCTGGCAAACATGAGTCATGAGATACGCACACCGCTGAATGCCATCATTGGCTTTACGGGTATTTTGCCCGATGTGGAGGATGCGGCAGAAAGGCAGGAACTGCTGAACCTGATTCATGAGAACACGCAGAAACTGCTCCGCATCATCGACGATGTGGTCAACATCTCCAAGATTGAGGCAGGAAAGGAAGAAATGGTCATGACTCAGTTTGATTTGTCAATGGTGCTGGGACAGCTTACGGACGAATATCAGTCGAAGTTACACGATGGCGTGGTGATGACCAACCAGTTTGCAGCATCGCCGCAAATCGTGACAACCGACCTTAGCCGTCTGACTGAGGTAATGAAGCATTTGATTTCGAATGCTACCAAGTTTACTTCCCTGGGAACAATCGTTGTGGGATTCGATGCTCCTCGCGACGGTCGTATCCGTATTTGGGTACGCGACACTGGTAAGGGTGTGGCCAAGGAGCATCTGGAGCAGATCTTTGAGCGTTTCTTCAAGGTCGACGAGTTTATCCCAGGTGCAGGTCTTGGACTAAGCATCTGCCGCACCATGGCTTATAGCATGGGCGGCAGCGTGACTTGTGAATCGCAATTGGGAGAAGGCTCTACCTTCACCTTCGAGATTCCAGTAGAGGCTTAAAAGTGAGTTTTATTGCATGTCGTAGACCACCTGCATGAGCTTTTTGCCCAGTAGGTCGGCTTCTTCCATCGTCTGTGCTTCGCTGTAGACGCGGATGATGGGTTCTGTGTTCGATTTCCGCAGATGTACCCACTTGGTGGGAAAATCGATCTTCACACCGTCAATGTCGTTGACCACAGCCTCAGGGTCGCTGGCAAACATTTCCTTGACCTTGACCAGGATAGCGTCAACATCTGTGTCGGGTGTCAGATCTATGCGGTTCTTGGCTATCTGATAGTCAGGATAGGTGCGGCGCAGTTCGCTGACCTTGCAACCCTTCTGAGCCAGTAGCGAGAGGAATAGGGCAATGCCCACCAGTGCGTCACGGCCGTAGTGGCTCTCGGGATAGATCACTCCGCCATTGCCTTCACCGCCAATCACGGCACCTACTTCCTTCATCTTGGTCGTCACGTTTACCTCGCCTACGGCAGCGGCAGCATAGTGGCCACCGTGCTTCTCGGTCACATCGCGCAGGGCACGGGTACTGCTGAGGTTGCTCACCGTGTTGCCAGTGGTGTGGCTAAGCACGTAGTCGGCCACGCTGACCAGCGTATATTCTTCGCCGAACATGGTGCCGTCTTCGCTGATGAAGGCCAGCCGGTCTACGTCCGGGTCGACGACAATGCCCAGGTCGTAGCCTCCCTGGCGCATCTTTTCCATAATACCGCTCAGGTTCTTCTCCAGCGGTTCCGGATTGTGGGCGAAATCACCCGTACACGAACCGTTGAGAATGTCGAATTCTACGCCTAAAGCACGGAAGAATTCGGGCAGAATGATGCCACCTACCGAGTTGATGGTATCGGCACAGACACGGAACTTTGCTTTCTTGATGGCTTCCAGGTCGGTCAGCTTCAGGTCGAGCACCGACTGGATGTGACGCTGGTTCATGGTGTCGTCAAGGACGATGTGACCCAACTTGTCCACTTCGGCATAGTCAAAGTCTTCCTTTTCGGCGATGGCAAGCACCTGCGCACCGTCATCAGCAGTCAGGAACTCGCCTTCGCTGTTCAGCAGTTTCAGGGCGTTCCACTGCCGTGGGTTGTGGCTGGCCGTGATGATAATACCACCGTCGGCCTGGTGCATACGCACGGCCAGTTCGGTTGTGGGCGTAGATGCCAGTCCGATGTCAACCACTTCATAGCCCATTCCCACCAGGGTGCCACACACAATGTCGCGTACCATGGGGCCTGAGATGCGTCCGTCGCGGCCTACAACAATTTTCTTACCGCCAATGAACGTAGCGTATGCGGTGGTAAACTTCACAATGTCGAGCGGGTTCAGTGTGTCACCCGTATGTCCGCCAATCGTGCCGCGGATACCTGAGATAGATTTAATAAGTGCCATTTATCTTTGGAAAGTTATTTCGTAGTAGAAGGGTACAACTTCGCTGGCTGCTGCCGTGTGTCCTTGCGTATGGGGCACGATGAGGCGCACTTTCGCAATGTCTTCCGTTTCCGAGGGTGGCCCCACCTTAATATAATTAAAGGGAACGAGCCAGCCTGTGGGCACCTGCGCACTGTAGCATTCCAGCATGAGTCCCGAGGTGAACGAAGCCGTGTAGTTGTTGCCCGACCTTGAAATGCTCATCACGTCGGGGTCGTATGGGTCGTCGTAGTTGTAAATGACGTATGTGGTGTCGAGTATCGACATTTCGAGGAAGCGGATGTACAGCGTGGCGTTTTCACCGTCCTGTAGGGGCGTGCCACTTCCTTTCCGGACAATCTGCATGTAGACGCCGCTGTTGTTCAGGTACACATATTCGTTCTTGGCCGTGTCGGTCACATAGCCGTTCTGCTTGAACTCACTTTCAGAGATTTCCTGAATGCCGTTGCGCTGAATAAAACTTTTCACGGCCTTGCGCTCCTTCTCCTTCTGGTCGGAGTAGGTCTCATAGTTATTGCAGGCCGCGAATACGAAGGCAGCCAAAAGGGCTACCAGTATGAATGAAAATTTCTTCATAAAATCGTCTAATTGAATATTCGGTTGCAAAGGTACGAAATAATGATGAAATGAGAAAGCATTTTTGTTTGATTAACTCAAAAACGCTTCCTCATTCGTATGTTTCTCTAAAAAGCTGATGGTTCACCCCCTTTTTTCGATTCTGGTGATGCTACAGGATGTTTGAGAAGGCAGCGATGGCCTGTTCGGTGATCTTTACGGCTTCTTCGATGGAGCAGTTGAGGCGGCCTCCGGAGGCATTGAGGTGACCACCGCCGTTGAAGAACTGGGCGGCTACCTGGTTGCATGGGAACTGGTCGACAGAACGTAGTGACACCCAGACCAGATTGTCGCGCTCCGTATCTTCGCGGAGCGAGATGCTGAGCTTCATGCCCTTGATCTGTAGCGGCATGTTCACCAAGCCCTCGGCGTCGCCTTTGATGAAGTGGAAACGCTTCAGGTCTTCGCGGGTGAGCGTGAAGTAGGAGGCATGATGCTGGGCAAGGACTATCAGCTTCTCATACATGACATAGCCCGTAAGACGCAGGCGGTTCTCGGAGAAGTTGTGGTAGACGTTGCGGTAGATCTTGTCCTTGTTGATGTGCTTGGTGAGCAGTTGACTGATGATGAAGAAGATGTCGGGATTGCACGAGTTGAAGGTGAACCCGCCCGTGTCGGTCATCATGCCGCAGTACACGGGTACGGCAAAGTGCTTGTCCAGCTGCTCAAAGGCACCCAACTGCCACACCAGTCGGAACACCAGTTCGCAGGTGCTGCAGGCTTCTGGCCGCGAGATGGTGAGTACGCTGTCTACGTCGGGATTCGGGTGGTGGTCTATCAGCACACGTTTGGCGGGCGACTGACACAGGGCTTCCTGCATCTGGTCGACGCGTGAAACCGTGTTGAAGTCCAGACAGAAAATCAGGTCGGCATGCTGCAGCGTCCAGTCACATCCCTCTTTGTGCTTGTCGTAGCGGATAATCTTATCGGTGTTCGGCATCCACTGCAGATAGTCGGGATACTGGTCGGGAATGATAATCTGGACTTCTTTGCCATGGACGGTCTTCAGATATTCGGCCCAGCCCAGACAGGATCCCACTGCGTCGCCATCGGGATTGACGTGGCACACACAGATGATGGTCTGGCTCTCATGAATGACTTGTGTCAGCAGGCTGGCCTGCTCTTGGGTAATGATATCGTTCAGCATAGTTCGTTGAATGTTCAGTGTACAATAGCTTCCCACAACGGGTCGTGGGGTAGGGGGGATTCTTCACAGATGAGGACCTTTGAGACGGGGTGGACGAACTCTACGCGGTGCGACAGCAATGAGATGCTGCCGTCGGGATTGCTCCGTTGGGCACCGTATTTCAGGTCACCCTTGATGGGGCAGCCCATGGCGGCCAACTGACAGCGAATCTGGTGATGGCGGCCCGTCATCAGCTGCACCTCAATCAGACAGTAGTTGTCGGTGTGGCCAATGACCTTGTAGTGCAACACCGCCTTCTTTGAGCGTGGCACTTCGTGGTCGTGGGCGTAGCTCTTGTTCTGCTGCTCGTTGCGCACCAGCCAGTGGGTCAGCGTTCCTTCGGGTTCGCGTGGCGTGTTTTTAGTGATGGCCCAGTAGGTCTTGTGTACCTCCCCTTCGGCAAACATTTTGTTCAGCCGTGCCAGGGCTTTCGACGTGCGGGCAAAGACCACCAGTCCTGCCACTGGACGGTCCAGACGATGAACCACACCGAGAAACACTTCGCCCGGCTTGTTGTATTTCTCCTTCAGGTACTGTTTCACCATGTCAGACAGTGGCCTGTCGCCGGTCTTGTCGCCCTGTACAATCTCGCCGCTTTCCTTATATATAATAATAAGGTGGTTGTCTTCGTAGACCACTTTCATGCTGAGTCAGGAGTTAGAAGTTAGGAGTTGGTGCGCTGATCATTTCTTCGAGTTCGTCCTTTGCAATGCCCACGGCTTTGGCGGTCATGGAGAGATACATCTTCTCGGCCACTGACTGACGGCCGGCCACTCGCATCACGTCGATGAGGGCGCGGATGCAGTCACGGGCGTAGTCGGGATCGCAGGCTAGCAGGTCGTAGTCTGCGTCGATACTGTACTCGGTGCCTAAATGCTCAAGCAGCGACAACTGCTGTTCGTCGGTAAGGTCGGACTGTGCAACACGTTCTTCTATCAGGTCCTGCATTTCAGGCGAAAGGTTGTCTGCAATGTTGGCCATGTTGACCATGGCCTGCAGCATGGCGAGCTGTTTCTCTTGAGGCCGGTCCTGACTCTGTTCGGCACGGGTGAACGAAGCACGGATGTTCTGCCGCCCTGTTTCTCCGTCCTTCTCCCAGAACTGTTCCAGTGCGGCAGCATCGGCATTGCCGAAGTATTGCTTCTGGGCCTTGAGGCGCTTTTGCAGTCGGCGTGCTCCCGGTTTGAAGGTGAAGAGTGTCAGCGTGCCAGAGAAGACACCGGCGGCTATGGGGATGAGTTTGCCTACAGTACGTGTGAACCCGCTCTTGGTGAGCCTCATGCCTACCAGACGGGCCACCTGCATGGCAATGGGATAGACCGCAGCTTTGGTGATGGCCACACGTGGCAGTCGGCTGACGGCCGAGGTGGCTACGCCACGTGCTATCTGACTGATGCCCTGATCGGCCACCTTCACCCCCATCATGGCACCCATGAAGATGGTGAGCAGGTCACTGGCTACATCGCTTAGCTCGTCGTTCTCGTCGTTGAAGTCGGGGAACCCGTAGAGGTAGGCCAGCTTCTGTGAAAGTACGACCACATGGTAATAGTACTGTGTGAGGTCGCCAGGTATGGTGGCCATCATGGCCAGTCCGCCAGGCAGTCCGGCCAGCGTAGAGCCTGTTGTGGCAAGGGCGGTGTGGCGGTTGATGCATTTGGCAGCCACTTCGTCGATGACCTTGTCGGTGGTGATGGTGTAAGGCCGCACGTTGGGCAGAAGGTCCAGTTTCTGTTCGCCTACGTAGCCATGCAGGGCACTACGCAGGAATTCGACACGGTTGACTCTCACCCCAGGCATTTTCAGTACTGCGGAAAGAATGCGGTTCCATAAGCCCCCCGTGTTTTTGCCTTGCAAGCCAGCAGCGTTGGAGTGAGGGGACTGAGGGGCTGACTGCCCCATGTTTTCTTTTTCTTTATTGTCCATAATCATTCTGTCTAAAGTAGTTCAGGCTCTCTGCCCCCCTGACTCAGGGGGTCTTGGAACTGTATTTCTTAATGATGCCGTATGCGGTGTAAAGTCCCAGTTCGCCTGCCTTGCTCAAATCCTGCAGTCCGGCCTCCTGCTGTTTTGCATAGATGGCGCAAAGGCCACGGTTGAAGTAGGCTTCGGTCATGTTGGGCTCTATGTCGAGGGCACGGGTGAAATCGGCAATGGCCTTGCTGTAGTCTTGCTGCTGGGCGTAGTGGCAGCCGCGGTTGTAGTACAGGTAGGCACTTTGGGGTGACAGCTGGAGGGCGTGGTCGAGGTCGGCCAGCACACGGGCGTGCTTCAGTCCAGCATCGCTGCCGGGCATGGCGTCGAAGGTGGCAATGCGGGTGGTCTGCGCTGTAAGGAACTGGTTGTAGCGGGCCTGACACACGGCACGCTGCCAAAAAGCAAGCGGCTGCGTGCTGTCGGTCTGTAGGATGGCGGTGAGGTCGTCGATGGCCCCTTCGTAGTTCTGCACTTCGCTTTCACTCAGGGCGCGCAGGAAAAGCAGCGTGAGCGTCAGCCGGGAATCGGCAGCGTGGGTTGCGGCGGCTGTGAGCGAATCGATGTTCTGCAAGTACTGCGTTGACTGGGCCTCGTTGAGCGAATGGTGGATGTTATTTATATAAATGGTACGTGCGTGAAGCCGTTCGTTCAGGGCATCGACGTTGCGGTCGAAGGCCACGTTGTTCAGTCTGACAGCATTGGTAGGCGGTTCGAGCGTGAGGGCGAACATGGGTTGGAAGACGATGTCGACCTTGTGGTGCTGCACGTGGCCGCGATAGTCGTTCTGGTACTCATGCGGCACCTCCTGTTCGTCGTCAATGACCAGCTGGTTGTATTTGTCGGGGTCGTCGTCGCTGCGTTTGCGCATCTGGCGGGCATTGAGGCGAGGCTGTTTGCCGTAGAGACGCTTCTCGAGCCGCGCCTTGTAGACGGTGAACTCGTCTTGCTCGGCCTGTTTCGTCATGCCTAAGCGGCGGTAGCAACTGGCCCGGAACTCCAGTCCTGTCCAGAAGTTGGGATACTCATCAATGACTTTTGAATAGTCCCGGATGGCTCCCCGCAAGTCGCCCGTCTTGTCGAGCAGCACGGCACGGTTGAAGAGTGCCATGAGATTGTTGGGCTCTATGCGGAGCACGAAGTCGAAGTCGGTGATGGCGCGGTTGTCGTCGCCCACCTCGGCCCGTAGCAGTCCACGGTTGTAATGGCCCAGGAAGTTGTTTGGCTCCAGGTCGAGAGCGGTGTCATAGTCGGCCATTGCCCCCCGCAGGTTGTTCTGGTTGAAACGGGCCAGCGCACGGTTGATGTAATTACCGGCGAGCTTGGGCAGTAGGTGAATGGATTTGTCGAGCTGGGCTTCGGCGTCTTTCCATTCCTCGCGCGACAGGCTGATGATGCTGCGTGCTGCCCAGGTGTGACCGTCGTAAGGGTCAATCTCCAGACTTTTCTCCAGCGAGGCTATGGCGGCAGCTGTGTCGGCCTTCTGCATGTGGATGTCGGCCTGGATGGCATAGCCTTGGGCGTAGCGGCTCCAGCGGGTGAGCATGGTGTCGAGTTCCTGCATGGCAGTGTCGAGTTCGTTGTTGCGCATGTGGCAGAGCACACGGTTGTGCCACAGTCCTCGGTTCTCGGGATCATAGCGCAGGGCGCTGTTGTAGTCGTTGATGGCTTCGGCGTATTTCTTCTGCTGAATGCGGGTCAGTCCGCGCAATTCGTAGATGCCCTCCACGTAGGGGTTGCGCTCAATGGCCTCGTTGCAGTCGGCTTCGGCACCGGCGAAGTCGTCGAGACTGTATTTTGCAATGGCGCGGAAGAACCAGGGCTCGTAGAGGAAGGGCTTGGCAGAAATGACCTGATTGAAGTACTGCATAGACAGTACGTAGTCTTCATAATAGAGTGCCGAGCGTCCTATTGCCAGCAGACGGTCGGTGTTGTACTGCGCAAAGGAAGTGATGAGTGATAAGTGAAAAGTGATAAGTGTTGTTAGCAGCCAGCGCACCTGAACAAACTTACCCAGGCACAAACAGGATCTGCAATATCTAACAACACTTATCACCTTGTTTTATGAATCACTTATACTTTCTCACTTATCACCTCCTCACTGCCTTTGTCTTGTAGCCACAGCGATAGCGGCCTTGGGTGAGGGCTTTGAGCTTGCTGCTGATGAGCTGGCGGCGCAGGGGCGACACACGGTCGATGAACATCTTGCCGTCCAGATGGTCGAACTCATGCTGCATCACACGGGCCAGATAGCCTTCCACCCATTCGTCGTGGGGCTGAAGCTCTTCGTCGAGCCAAGTGACGTGAATGCGTGTGGGCCGCGTCACTTTCTCGTGAATGGCAGGCAGCGACAGACAGCCTTCTTCCACGCTGTCGGTCTTTGAGTCGTCAAATTCCAGGATGTGGGGGTTGATGAACGCATGGCGGAAGCCTTTGTACTGGGGCATGTCGTCCTTGAGCACATCCAGGTCGATGACCACCACGCGGATGGCCTTGCCAATCTGTGGCGCAGCCAGTCCGATGCCCTCCGACTGGTCCAGCGTCTCATACATGTCGGCAATGAGCTGCTGCAGGTCGGGATAGTCGGTGGGAATGTCTTCGGCCACCTTTCTCAACACAGGCTGGCCATAAATGTAAATAGGTAATATCATCTTTCTTTTATGCCCCCTAAATCTGGGGGATGGAGGTCTGAACAAGCGGGCTTCCAGACCGTTCTAAGTATGACTTGACAGGGTCTGCGCTTGTTCAGACCCCAGTAGACCCCTGACTGAGGGGGCGTGTGCGACTGCGCATGTAGTCCTGCAGAATGATGGTGGCACTGATCTCGTCGACAAGTGCTTTGTTCTGCCGGTCTTTCTTACGCAGTCCACCGTCAATCATGGCACGGTGGGCCAACACCGACGTGAACCTCTCGTCGTAATACTCAATGGGAATGTCGGGCACGGCCTTGCGCCAACGTGCCACGAACTGCTGCACACGGGCCAGGTTCTCGCTGGGCGTGCCGTTGGGCTGGCGCGGTTCGCCAATGACAATCAGCTCTACCTGCTCTTGGGCAGTGTAGTTGCGCAGATAATCGAATAGCTCCGATGTAGAGACAGTCGCCAACCCGCTGGCAATGATTTGCAGCGGGTCGGTGACTGCCAGTCCCGTTCGCTTTCGGCCGTAGTCAATGGAAAGTATTCTGGCCAAGAGCGGATCGTTTATTTTATGTTGGAGAGCAGCCAGGCGTCGCCGTCCTTGTTGAACTCGGTGCCCCTCAGCTGGTCGCGGCTGGCTACGGCAGCAGCCTTGTCGTCGAAGGTAGAGGCAACAACACGATACATGTCACGGTCTACGTTCTTCACAATCTGGGCGGCATAGCCGGCATTCTTCAGACGCTGCTGCAGACCTTCGGCATTGGCGATGACCTTGAACGAGCCGACCACCACGCTAAACGTGCGCAAGCCGGAACCGTTGACCACAGATACGCGCTCCTGGCGTACGGTCACGTTCTCCACATTGCTGTTCACCTTTGTCTGGGTGACGGGACGTGTCTGAACGGGAGTCACGACGGGAGTCTCGGTCACAACCGGTGTGTTGTCCTGAGTGTTTAGGTTCTGAGATGCCTCAGCAGCTTTGGCCTTGTCATAGGCTTTCCTATAGGCACTCTCACTCGATTTGCAACCAGTAAAAGCCATTGCCAGGCCAAGACCTGCGCATAAAACCATGTACTTTTTCATACTTCTTTCTTTTTTCTCTTTGATATTTATGAATGATGTTTTGACACTAAACGGAATATTCCGTGCGAAATTACAAAAACTTGTGCAAAAACAAACAAAAATGGCGCATAAACTTTGTTAATTCACCAAAAAACACGCTATTTAACAAAAAATGACAGCTTTTCTTATTGTCTTTATCAGAAATGTTTGTACATTTGCTAACGAAATCAACAATTCGTTTCACTAACAAATAAAAACAATCGAATATGAAAAGCTTAGGTTACATTGGCGCATTCCTCGGCGGAGCCATCGCCGGCGCTGCTATCGGACTGCTTGTTGCTCCTGAAAAGGGCCGTGACACTCGCGTGAAAATCACTGATGCTGTGGAGGACTTCCTCAAGAAGCACAACATCAAGCTGAACCGTAAGGAAGTAGGCGATCTCGTTGACGACATTCAGGACGTTACTGAAGAATAAGTAGAAGCATGCTGTCGAGCGATAAGAACATAGAGAACATAGCACAACTCATTGAGGTGCTGAAACACTATCTCGGGCTTCAGAAAGAATATGTGAAGCTCGACGTGATAGACAAGGTGGTGCGCCTGCTTACGGCTATGGCCCTGGCCATCGTGTTCTTCCTCATTATCATTGCCGTGCTCCTGTTCTTGTCGCTCGGCATTGCTTTCTGGCTTTCCAACTACGTGGGCTTTACGTGGGCCTTCTTCATCCTTTCCGCCGTCCATGTAGTGTTTCTCTTCCTTTTCATCACTTTCCGAAAGACTTGGATTGAGCGCCCCATTGTCCGCTTCCTGGCCAGTCTGTTCATGAGTTAAATTCACTTACTGCTATGCCTACCGAGAAGAGTCTTCCCATTTACAACACGCTCGAAAACATACGGATGCGCAAAGACCAGCTTCGTGCAGAGATTGAACATGACAATGAGCAGATAGAAAACTTGTGGAACGAGCTGTTCCACAAGCCTGAGAAATCAACCAGGGGCGATCACGTGGCTTCCATCATTTCCACCAGCATCACTGCTATCGATACGTTCCTTCTGGTGCGCAAGCTCATGAAGAACTATGGCGGCCTGATACCCTTCTTTGGCAACAAGGACAAGAAGAAAAAGTCGCGCTAACGCCGTTTGAGCAGCACCACGTTCTCCACATGCGGTGTGTGAGGAAACATATCCACGGGCTGCACCTCCACCACTTTATATTCTATATCCAGATCCTGCAGGTCGCGTGCCTGAGTGGCAGGATTACAACTCACGTAGACTATTCGCTGCGGGGCAGCCCTCAGAATGGTCTTCACCACGTCGGGATGCATGCCGGCGCGTGGCGGGTCGGTGATAATCACGTCGGGACGGCCGTGCTCCTGAATGAAATCATCGGTCAGTATGTCCTTCATGTCGCCGGCATAGAACAGCGTGTTCGTGATACCGTTGATCTCCGAGTTGATCTTCGCGTCCTCAATAGCCTCCGGCACATACTCAATGCCAATGACCTGACAGGACTGACGAGCCACGAAGTTCGCAATCGTACCCGTACCCGTGTAAAGGTCGTAGACCAAAGGCTTTCTTCCGTCGGCCGTTGGCAGGCTGTCGGCGAACGCAAATTCGCGTGCCACAGAGTAAAGATGATAGGCCTGCTCCGTGTTCGTCTGATAGAACGACTTCGGCCCTACCTTGAACTTCAGGTCTTCCATCAACTCGTAGATGTGGTTTTTGCCCTTGAAGGTCAGTATTTCCTGGTCGCCAATCGTGTCGTTGCACTTTTGGTTGTCCAAGTACATCAGCGATGTAATCTGCGGGAACTTGTCGGCAATGTGCTGCATTAAGCCCTTGGCTTCCTGCTCACCACCCGTCTCGTCGTAATGGAACTGGAATATAACCATCCATTCGCCCGAAGCCGAGTTGCGTATGATCACATCGCGCAGCAATCCCACCTGTGCCCTGAGATCGAAGAACGACAGCCCGTTTGCAACGGCATAGTCGCGCACTTCATTCCTGATCTGGTTGTGCAGGTCGTCCATCAGCCAGCACTTCTCAATGGGCAGAATCTTGTCGAATGCCCCCGTGATGTGGAAGCCGATGGCAGGATAGTCTTTCAGCGAAGCGTGTGAACTCTCAACTCCCGACTCTAAACTTTCAAACTGCTCTTTCGTCAGATACCGCTTGTTGGCACAGCCGAAGTCCAGCTTGTTTCTGTACTCCTGAGTCTTCACACTGCCCAGGATGGGGCGGAACTCAGGCAGTTCCACCTTTCCGATGCGGTGCAGCTGGTCGAAGACCTGCTGCTGCTTGAACTTCAGCTGCTCCTCGTAAGGCAGGTTCTGCCACTTGCAGCCGCCGCACACGCCGAAGTGCTCGCAGAACGGCACGGCTCTCACTCCGCTCTTCTCCACAAAGCGCACCACCTCGCCCTCGGCAAACGAGTGCTTCTTCCTTCTGATCTGCACGTCGCACACATCGCCCGGCACACAGAACGGTACGAACACCACCAGCTCGTTCCAGTGGAACAAGCACTTTCCTTCGGCTGCCACAGCCTCTATTGTCACGCCCTCCAGCAAGGGCAACGCTTTCTTCTTTCTTGCCATATCAGGTGCAAAGGTACGCAATAAATGCACAAACACCAAATTGTTTATGTTTTTTTATCTGCCAGCCACTGTTCAGACCATGTTTGCCGATGTACTTTTCCGTCAGAAAACACCCGTGTCCTCAATTTATTTTTTTTCTCTCAGAAAAATTTTGAAAATAATTACTCACACTACACTAATCTCTCAAAACGCCTTTGTTTATTGGTATTTTGAGAATGTAGTCTGACTACACAAGACTACATAAGACTACATAAGACTACATACCAGTTAATGGTCGATTTTTAGCTGTCTACTACTTGTATTTACATTGTATACAGTTTGTATATAGGTTAAATACAAGTTGTATTCTATGTAAATACAAGTTGTATACAGCATGAATACAATTAGTAGACAGCCTTTATTTAAAGGAACTTCAAGCATTTTTTTAAATAATATGTAAAATTTTTTTTGTATTTATGTAGTCTTGTGTAGTCTTATGTAGTCTGACTACATAGATAAAACATCAGTATATAAAGGTGTTTCAGCGCATTTATGTAGTCTTTGCTATTTTTTTTGAAAAAAAATCTGTGATAAAAAATTGCAATCAACAGATGTTGTTGAACCAGGTGATAAGCGTGAGTGCTGTCACCTCATAGTTGTCGTAGGAAGGTACAACCTGCACACCCCTTACTTTTGACACAGAAAAACATTCCGTACCCACCACGGGGCGGATACGGAACGAACCTATATTGTGTCATCAGACTACTGCGCCACAAATGTCTTGCCGCTGCGGATATAGATGCGGCCCTTCACGATGCTGTTTACTTTGCGCCCCATCATATCGTAAATAGGAGCATTGGCATCTGGATTGCCTATCATCACATCCTGAATGGCAGCTTCTTCGTTTTTCACAGTTACGTCACATTGTGCCTGACAAATGCCATTCTCAGGAACAACTGTTACGACAGACTTTCCTTCGCCAATGGCTATGATAAGGCCATTCTGGGTAACTGCACAGACCGTTTCGTCGGACGATTTCCAGATGATGTTCTTGTTTGTTGCATCATTTGGACTTACGGTTGCAGTTAACAGTAGCGTTTCTCCCTTTATAAGTGTTGCCGATGTCTGCGATAAGACAATAGCCGTCACAGGAACGGCTTCTTTCTCTACAACCACAGTACATGAAGCCATAAAGCCGCCTTCAACAGTCGATACCAGCACTACCGCTGTACCGAATCCCGTAGCAACTACTTTTCCATTGGCCACCATACATACGGCCTCATTCGAACTCGTCCATTTCACTTCTTTATTTGTAGCGTCATCTGGCAGGACGTTCGCTACTAACTCAACGGTCTCTCCGATATTCGTTAGTCGATAGCTTGTGGGTGTCAGCGTAACTCCAGTTACAGGTTGCATCACCGTTACTTTGCAAGAATCCTTTGCTTCTGTGTTATCATTCGAGACTGCTTTAATCCACACTTCACCTGCTTTCAGTGCCTTCACATTGCCCTTATCATCAACTGTGGCTATCACATCGTTAGCAGAAAACCAGACCACTGCTTTATCATCTGCATTGTCAGGACTGACGGTCGCCCGAACCATGTCTTGCTCTCCAACCTTCAGTTTCAACGAGTGCTTGTCTAATGCAAGCGCAGAAACATGCTGAAGCACCTTTACAATGCACGTTGCAGTATGCCCACCGTCAACTGTTGTTACGGTGATAATGGCAGTTCCAATTCCTGTAGCAGTTACTAAGCCCGTAGCTGATACGGTGCAAACCTGTTCATTAGAGGATTTCCAAACCACAGATTTGTCCACTGAATTATCGGGTGAAATAACTGGGGTCAATTGCCATGTATCTCCAATTTTTGACAGATAGATTGAAGATTCAATTGAAACGCTCTCCGCATGGGCTCTAACTATGACTTTACATGTGGCCTGTATTTGACCGTCTGTTGATGAAGCATGTATGTTAGTTTCTCCAGGAGATAGTGCAGTAACCTCTCCTGTTTGTGAAATACTCACAATTTTGTCATTATCAACACTCCATACAATAGTTGTGTCAGTTACATCTTCAGGCAATAAAACAGCGTCTATTATTCTTTTTTCTCCAGCATCCATTATTATTTCTTTATGACTAAGCAGTATCTGTTCTAATAGAACATCTTCTTCAATTAATGTGTAGTGTCGTGGCACAGCGTCATTTAGGACTTTTGTATAAGCTTCTCTTGACCCTTTAGGGATACACAGGATTATCTCCTCCGGTACATAGTGTATGTTAGATCCATCGCTAAAGTCAAATGTTGGTGGTGTTGATGTTTTTAAATGAAAAAAAACATTGTGGAGATTAGGAACCCAATTGCCACCGTAATTTGAAATATGTTCATATTTGAAAGTTTTCAAAGATTCTCCCAAATGCACATGCATTCCTGTTTTAAAATCAAATGAAGCCGCATTAAAGTATTTGATTTGTGGCAGATACATTGTGTCTGGCAAGGTTTCTCTATTATTTGAAGAATTTGTGAACTCATTATTTACAAACGCCCCTTTTCCCATATATTCTAAACTTGGAAAAATAGTGATGTTCGATCTAGACAAATCTGCGAGAATACCATAAAAAGCAAAATCGCTTAAAGTCTTTAAAGATGATGGAAAATGTATTGAATATAATCCGTTTGAATAATAGCATTTCGCTATTGAGGTAATATTTTCGCCAATAATTAGATGTTTTATATATGGAGTAGATGCAGTCAAAGATTCTTCACCAAATTCAGTCGCCATACAATCGTATACCAAAGTATCAATACGTCTAAAACCTGATCCTACTTCTAATGCAGTAGAAACAGTTTTGGGACATATGAATTTTCTCAGTGTAGTGGTATTATTACTATAGGGATTTAATGGCAGGATATGGCTGCCATAAAAAACATTAGCAGGGTTACTCTCATCTCCAACAATTGCGGCATCACCGATATCTATAACTCCATTTAAGTTTTGATTGGAAACCAGTGACCCAATAAATTGCAAGTCTGCTTTATTAATGTGTCCAGTTACCTTTAGATTCTTTACTGTCTGTTGATCATCGCTTTTAATCATACTCGACAGCCATCCTGGTGTCTGGCAGTCAACCACTAAATCTGTTGCCTGTGCATTGGCCCACAGACAGATGCAAAGCATCATGAATAATGAATAAAACTTTTTCATAATCGTAATATTTAAATCTTAAATGATAATGTTCAATATTATCTTGTAGATTCCTTTTGAGAATAATTTGTAACTATTAGTGTAACAACTTCAGCACTTTGTCTTCTACCTTTATAATATAGACATTGTCTTTTGGCAATATGATGTCTGTTATGGTATCGGATACGCGTAAAGATTGCTGCATCTTTCCGTTTTCTGTATATACACGTATGGTTTCACCTATTACAGCACCAGTCACCCTTACACCTCGCTCCGTGCCTTGAATTTTCACTGAAGATGAGCGGGGAGCGTAGACCGCATTGTTGCCATCATTTTCATAGATTACATAAAGAGTAGAACTCTCCGTGATGGATGGAGTTGTGTACGAATCATTCTCGTCAAGATCATTTGTTACATCAACATCATTAAAGGTCAGCGAATGAATCTTCCATCCCTTTTCAGCATGAATGGTGAATGTCTGTTTGCTACCCTTTTCTACCTTCATGCTTATCATACCGTTGTCAGCCTGTTTCACATACAATGTTGGCTTATATGTATTCTCACTGAAGATGGTCGCTCCCTTGTTTATGCGTTGCGTAGAATAATAATTGTCGTTACCATTCTGCGTGGCCTTTATGTAAAATTTGCCGGGTGACTTGCAATCTAAAAAAGTCTTGCTGCCTGCTGAATAGATTTCAGCATTGTCGTTAGGATCCATCGTATAAGTAATTGGCAAACCAGAAGTGGCATTGGCCTCAAGCAACACCTGATCACCAACTTTCAGATTGTTCAGGTCTTGATTCCACGAAAAATCTTGTTCAGCCTTTACAATGGTCAATTTGCCAGAACCGTAAGAAAATGTATAGTTTGGCGAATATCCTCCTGTCACTTGTAAGTCGTAAGTTCCAACATTGGAGTCCTTTGTTGCAGATGTTCTTATCATGGGTCTGCTTGATAGTGAACTTTCAGTATCGTTACCGATAAGTCCTTCGTATATGATTGAAAATGCAGGATTGTTCTGTCCATAAGGCCGTGAATAGTTTCCCACAGATGCCTTCAAGGCTCTAGGGTTGATGGTAAGATACCCCGGCAAGTATGATAAATAATAGTTTTTGGCCTGACCGCCACTTACTCTAATGTCATACGTTCCAGCTTGGCTTCTTATTGATGCCGTTGTGCTGACAATGGGTTCTACATCCAATACCGCTTTTGACTCATTATTCACAAAACCACTATACTCCACGTCTAACTCTGGATTTTCCTCTCCATAGAGCCTGCTCGCAGAATTTGCTTTCACGGTCAGTGGACGCTGTGCAATAGTTAGTGTTCCTGAAGTGTAATTAAAATCATAGTTGTTAGCAACGCCCCCCTGCGGAGTGATGGTATAAGTTCCTGCATTGCTTGTCATGGTTGCATCAGTAGCAATAGTAGGTTCCGCGGTTATTACTGATGCATCGTCACCATTCAGGAATCCAGAATAAGTAAAGCTGAATTTTGGCCACGTTCCGCAATAGTCCATCTTCGCATTTGCTACTTTGACGGTCAGGGGTGCCTTTGTGACTGTCAACGTGCCTGTTATGTTGGAAGCAATAGTATAGTTCTTTGGCTCACAGGTCACGTTGATGGGATAGGCTCCTGCGTTGCTCACTTTTGTTGCGGTGGTCGTGAATGTTGGTGAAGTAACCCATTCGGGAACGGTCTGGCCGTTTTTTAGTCCAGAATAGCTTACCGAGAAACTCGGATTACTGCTGCCATACATTCTTTTCTCATCTTTCACCCGTATGCTGAGCGGTGCTTTATTCACGGTCAACTGTCCTTGCTCATATTCTATTTGGTAGTGTGCTGAACTGCCACCACTAACAGTAATGGGATAAGTTCCTATGGGACTGCTTTCTGTTGCAGTTGTTGAGATTGTTGGCTTAGTTGCAAGCGTATTTTCATTTTCACCATTTATGAATCCTGAATAATTTATTTTCAGTTCAGGATTCTTTTCACCGTATGCTCTGCTGACGTTATTTGCCTTAACTGTCAATGTTACTGGCGTAATGGTGTATTGATAAGGAATGTCTGCCGTAAAAGACATTTCTGAACCCATGAAAGTAAAAGGAATAATCTCCTCATAATTTCCGACTTCTGACTTTAGTTTTGGCTTAACGAAAAAGACGGAATACCCTGCAACGTTGTTCGTCCATGTAGGCTCTGGCACTTTGCCCGTGTATGCAAATGTTGATTCTGAAGAAGAAATCATCTCAGTGACGTTTGCGCTATTTATACTGTAGTACGGAGTACCATAATTTTTTTTATTCGGCACATAGGTATGAGATGTGGAAACCCAATTACTGGGAGGAGTCGATCCTAAATAATAAATTGTGCGGAGTTTATTACAGTTGGAAAAGGGATGGTTATTTCTCCAGAATCTTTTAGTACTTGTGGGAATTACGATTTCTATTATGGCTGAGTAACTAAATGCATCGTTTTCGATCTCCTCTACCCCTTCTTGCAATTCCACTTTAGTGATATTTGAATTACTAAATGCATACGCACCAATTGTTTTTATCGTATTAGGGAGTATAACATGCTTTACATATTGGTTCCGTGTTACATGCTCTCGATAACTTGTACTATAGCTTGTGGCCCAATAAAAGGCATGGCTACAGATGTCATTGACTGTATACATTAACCCCTCATACGTAAATGTAGCAGGTACGGTGATTGTCTCAGAAGTGTTTCCAGAAGCAACGTAATAAACAGATGCGTAAGCACCATTTAACGAATATGATAATCCTCCCACTGTTACGATGGTTTCTGCGTTTGCAAAAGCCAATGACATTACGCTCATGAGCATTAATAATGCTCTCTTTGTTCTTTGTTTCATAGTCTCATTATTTTAGTTGATAATTATCCTTTGTATGGTATTTTAGAGAAAACAACCTGACAATTGGTAATGTTACCTTTAAGTCTTAATAGTTGTTCTATTATACTTTTCTGATATTTCCCATTATTACAAGGACCAATGATGATTTTTTTCAATGCCGATAATGAAATTGTCTGCTTAATATAGGGAGTAATATCGTTATTGATATTAGTTTTGTAAAGTATATCATCAGGCTTTTGTGGAAAGCTAAGGATTCTCCATTCCTTTTCAAATTCAAAGGCGGGATGCTTTATTAACGCAGCAGACAATACTGACATTTGATATATGGCTATTAATTTCATTTCTGTTAAATCACCATATCCCTGTTGTGCTTTTGCTATATTTCTTATACGCCATTTTAGATTCGATGATAGCAGGATGTTCTAAAGGCAGACTTGGCATAACTTTAAAAGCTCGTGTTTTAATATCTCCATATTTTGTTATGTCATAAACAGTCTTTCCGTCAGGTGTCTTCGTCATAGTATAATATGGAACGATTTCCATCCCTATTGCGACACCTTGTCCTTTGTCTCCATACATTGCCCACATTGGGATGCTGTCACCATCAAAAGACGTAGAAATCACGAACGGAGTTCGATTCTCTTCCTTAAGCGTTCTTATAAACATTTCCTCCCAATGACCATTCATATAAGAATTCCATTTGTCAATCACATTTGACAACTTCAATTCTTCGTTAAGTCCTTCAATTTCTTTCTCCATAGATGGGAGAAGTTCACAGAATTTTTTGAAGCCATAAATGAATTCGGATGAGTCGTTCATATAATGCAGACCATTTGCATGAAACAACAAATGCCCATTTTTTAATTCATCTGCAATTTTTATAAACGAATTAATTGATGTGTAATGATATACCAGTTTTTTCTGATTCTGCATAAGTTCGTCCATACCCACCGTTTTTGTCATGGTCCTCCCAGCCATGTTGGGTTCCACGTAAAGAAAATTTGCTGATATACAAAAAAGAAGCGTGGGAGTCTACCTGTTACTCGTCCCACGTTCAAAGGCTCTGGCATCGCCTGGTTGTCGAAACGAGCAACGCCGAAGCCCACGCCTGTATGTAAATACCAAATCACCAAACGCATCGAGAGCCAATAATAGCTCTGAGCGTAGGGCGATTTACGGATATTACATACCCATGAGCGTCATTGTTGCTTTGTTGTTTGACAACCGTCTCGAACTGCCAGATTCTTGAACGTCAAGCACAAAGCGTCAGATAACGCTTTTCCCTATATATAGGTTCTCGTCCCTCAAATCCCACCCATAAGTGAGCTTCGGTCGGAGAACGGTGCAAATATACGAAAAATTCCGCAAACCGTTCTTCTTTTTGAAGAAAAGTTTGCGGAAATGGGGGAATCTTTTTTACTTGAGATTATATGCCAAGTATTACGGAAGGTTCGATGTTGAGTTTACGACTCAGTTCACGACCAATGTCAGGGGGTTCATGGAATAGTGCTCATGCTCATACTCCTCGGCCATGAGAGAAATCTCGGTTAGTTCTTTCATGGCAGGGTCAGTCATCGGGGTATTGCCGTTCACTTCATAAATAGCGGGCGATGATATGTGACATGCTTTTGCATGAATGTTCGAGAACGGCATCCCTCAATTCACGATGAGCCTCCAATTCTTTTTGAGTCGGTACGTAAGATGCTGGATAATCAGGTTTTATTCCCTTCTGAACAAATAAACCCGTAGCAAATAATGCTGCTAACTTGCGGTGGGCAAGAGCATTGCTTTGGTTGTACTCTAATGTAATCGTACACATAATACTATTTGCTTTATGTTTCCGCTTGCAAATATATGAGTTTATTTGGAAACAAACAAGAAAAACATAGAAATCATTTTCTGTCCTTACTCCATTCTTGAATAAGGTCTATTGGCTTCATGATTTCCTCTATGCGGTCACGTATGGTGACTGATTGCTATACATATACCAAGTGAGCCTGAAGGAATATCATGGCCACAAGTCGAAATAAAACAAAATTTTCATTTTCCTTTCCTGAACTCTCTCGGGTTTATGCCTTTCATCCTTTTATAGAATCGGGCAAAGGTGGTGACTTCGGCGAAGTGGAGCTGGTCAGAGATCTGGGTGATGCTCAGCGAAGTCTGGCGCAGGAGGAATGTAGCCTCCATCAGGAGCAACTGGTTGATATAATCGACGACGGTGCGGCCTCCTGACACCTGACGGACAACACGCGAGAGATAGGTGGTGGTGATACAGAGACGGTCGGCATAGAAGCCGATGTCGTGATGCTCAGCGAAGTGCTGCGGCAGTAGGCCGAGGAATCCAAGAAAGATTTCCTCGACGCGCTTGGGGAAACGGTGCTCGCGGATGCTATGCTGCTGGACGGTGGAGAGGTCGGTGAGGAAGAGGTTGTAGAGCATGCGCAGGCTGTCGTTGGCCAACGGGAGTCCCATCTGCTGATAGTGAATCATCATCTGCATCAGTTCGCGCAGACGGCGAAAATCGTCGGTTTTCAGCGGCAGTACGGGCGAGGCGAGCTCTACCACCGTGAAGTAGGCCGTGCGGATGGCGTCGCGCACCGTGGGCAGACTGAGGGTGAAGTGTTCGTCGGCCAGCAGGCAGATGCCGCTGTAGTCTTTGGAAGCTGAGAGCACGGTAACCTCGAAGCCGGGCGAATAGGCGTAGAGGTCGCCCACGTGCAACGTCAGTTCGCTATTATTATATAATATGGTGACCCAGCCGCGAGTGACAATCGTAAAGATGTAGCACGACAGGAAGCCATGCGTCTCGTTCGCGCCGAATGTCCACTCAGCGTTGGTTTCCAGACAGATAACGTTTCCGTCCCACTCACCCTCGGGAAAAGGTAGGTTTCTCAGTTGCCAAAATTCCTTCAAGCTGTACATGATTATGAAAGTATTTCTTTTATATCCTCCATCATCTTCCCTAACTCTGAGTATGAATAGTCACGCTCGCCCTTGTCACGTGCCACTACTGATGCATTAGCGTTCTTGATTGCATCATCTAAGCTACCTCCCTTACTCTTGAAATAATTATGCAGTGGATGCCTAACGAAAAAACGTTCTCTCTTTTCGTATTCACAATACCTGTGCAACTCTTTTTCCAAATCCTCGTATGACTGGAACGCCTTGGTTGTATTTGAAAAGTAGTAGACGAAGAACTGCTCTGTACATCTGTCGGTTTCGTAGAACCTAATTTCACAATGGATGCCCTTTTTTCTATTGACAATTGGCTTGGCGTATTTCCGTTTCAGTGCCATGTACTTTTCATGTTCTATGCCTTCTTTCTTGTTATCCATGTCTATCATGCAAAATACCTTCGCATAGCCCATTTTGGCAGATTTTTCAATTTCCTTCTCTAACTCTGCCATATTGTTGGCATGTTCAAGTTCCACATAATCGACCTTCCTGAAGTACGGATAAGCATCCTTCAGCGATAGCAACCAATGTTTCTCCGTAATCCCCTCACCAATGACGGTGATGGTGTTTCTTTGTTTGCCGCCCATATCAATCCATCATAATATAAGGTGAACCCAACTCTGGCTTTGCTCCTAATCGGCCTATTTTGTACGAATTGTAGAGCGACAAGTTTTTATGCAGCCCGAACTGATCGGCGCGTGTAAAGATGGATGCCGCCGTGTCTGCTGGTTTCTCTGCGAACCAGACTATGTCCCGATGCGTATTCAGCAAATCTTCCAACAGCAACTCCCGCTCCTGCGACGTGAATATCAACTGCGACTTCTCGCTGTTATACAAAAAGACATTCAAATAATACAGCAGCAGGTCGTAATGGTAATCCCTGCCAAACTCGTCCAGCAGATAGATGTGGTCGCCAGTCAGCATGTCATACAGCCAACGGATGTCCGACAGATAAGCGATTGTACCATCCGACTGGAACATGTCGATAACCTCGAACTTTCCCGATGCCGAATTGTTGATGAAAGCGATTCTGCTGTTTGTCTCATTCTCAACCATTTTTTCCAATCGCTCATACTTGAAGTCCACGATGTTGAAGTCTGCCTTGCTCAGCATCTGCAAGTAGAAC
>JAEEGL010391128.1_pt1 | contig 59013 bp, 39 predicted proteins | sample 9134231 | NCBI WGS metagenome assembly JAEEGL01 (sample SAMN16246548, study PRJNA631951) | gut metagenome | biome: gut microbiome; feature: rumen; material: fiber-attached | host: Bos | place: Iran: Karaj | collected 2018-10
CAACATTAGAATGATTTGGTAAAGTAGAAATTAAAATTAATTTTAAATTCATATTTTCTTCTTTAATTTCTATTTTATTCATATCAATTAATCCAATAATAAATTCAATCATTTTTTGTGTTGTTAATCTTGAAATTAATAACTCATTTAAATATTCTAAACTAAAATTAGATTCATAAATTATATTATCTTTTTCTATTAATATATTAATTAAATCTAAATCAGATGATAATTTAATTAAATAATGTTGATATTTCTTTTGAATTGAGGAATTATCTAATATATTTATTGATTCCATTTATATAAATATATTTTTTAATTTAAGTTATATTAATAATATATTTTTTTAATATTTTGAATGTTCAAAAATATGATTTTAAATTTGAACAAATAAAATAACTATATAAATAAATAATTGTTTTCTTACCTTTTTATCAAATATGATAGATATTTTATCATAAGGTTTAAATATACCCTTTCAGGGAATAAAATAAATATATACTCTTCATCATTTTCAAAATGAAAGAAATTATTTCAATTATAGAAGAATCCTATGAATTATATATTTCATATAATCTATCATTCACTTTCAAAAATTATCTTTTTTTATAATTCTATCATACAAATCAATTGAAACTTATGTTAAATTGAGATATTATATTTCCTTTGATTATTGAACTTTTATTATTTATAATTAAATTTGTTGATATTAAATGTTTTAAAAATAAATATCTATCGTTTATTATTTATTATATTTGAATATTTTTAAATCTTTATTTTCAGGTTGAATTATTTTTTTCTTCTATTATCATTTTGATTGAGGGATAATTCAAAAGAATTTAATTTTGGAATATATAATATATTATAATAATTGAATTTATATTCGATAAAATAAATTTTATTATATTCTTTTATTTTTTAACAATGATTAAATAAGAACATTAATTATATTTTGATTAAAAAAAAATAATTAAATAAAATTCCTTAAAAAAACAAAAAAATAAATAAATAAGGAAAAACGAATTTAGCTTTTTTCTCTTTTAAAAGGTAAATAAATATTTCCATTTTGAGCACTAGAATCATATAAATGAGTGAAAGGTCCTTTAACATTATAGAAAATTTTATTATTATTACTAATTAAATCATTAAATTCTTGATTAAATTTTGGATTAGAAGGATTTTTAATATCTTCAAATTCAGAGATTCCTTTTTTTCTATTATTGATTTTTTTATCAAATAAATCATTTCCTTTTTTTCCAGAAATATTATAATCTAAATTATTAATAATATTATAAGAAACAGAATTTTTATTAGCAACAGTCCCATTAATATAATTTTTAGGAATCCAACAATTTTTACTTTCTGAAAAAGGACCAAATTTTTGTTTTAAAGTAACAAAAGAATTATCGTTATAACTTTTATTAATAATTCTTGGACGAATACTAATATTATCAGTATTTAAATAAGTATTTTGATAATTTAAAATTTCTTCATCTGTGTTTTTTGAAAAATAATATTCTTTAAAATTAGAAAATTTAGGAATTAAATTTATATCATTGCATTTATAAGTATATCCAAGACTCCATTTTAAAGGATTTGAAGGAGTAAATTTTTCTAATTTTAAATTTGGTTTAATATATGGTTTTTGAAAATCTTTTTTAATAAAATTAATAAATGTTTGTTCTGGATTTATTCCTGTATCTGCTATTTTTATTGGAGAAATTCTTTTATATGGTTTTACTGGGTTTATTGATGTAAAATTTTTTTGATTTGGTGATAATTGCTCAGAATGATAACGTCTGTTTATTTTTTGTGATGATGTTGTTTTTGGAGCTGATGATTTTAAGAATTTAGAACCTTCTTTAAAGTGAAATGGTTCAGACATTTTTTTTTTATATTTTTTTTTTAGAATTATTAAATTTAAAAATAAATCGGTTTATTTATTATATATTTAAATTTGGATTTTTTTAGAAAGTATAATATTTTTTTTTGGCTTTAATTTTTTAAGAATTGTTTGTAGAATTTTTAATTTAAGAAAGTTGATTAAAGACTATTTCAAAGAAATTATATAAAATTTCATCTTAATTGAAAATAAAAAATGAACTAAACCTAAAGAAATATTTAACAATCTTTTAAAAAATAAATGAATAAAGATAAAAGAAAAATAAAAATAAAGAATATTAGTAAAGATAAAATATTTTATTGCTTAATATATTTAAAAGAAAAATATTATATTTATGCTTTTTTTAATATATATATTTGAATAACTAATATTTATTATTTATTTTTAATTGAACAAACACCATTTGAAAAAAAAAAAAATTAGATTCTTAAATAAAATTTTTCTCTTCAAAACTTTCAAGTTAAAAATAAATAAAATACAAAATATTTAAAAAAATAAAAAATTATGGGTTGTGTTCATTCAACAGAAATAATAAAATTAAATGATAATAATCATGATTCAAAAACAGACAATAATAAAAAAAATAATATATCAAATAGTATGAATAATTCAAGTATAAAAGAAATATATAAAATTCAAAATAAGAAAAGTGCAAATGAAGAAATATTAATAACAAATAAAAACAGTAATAAAATAATATCAAATATTAATGTAGAAAATAATAGTGAAAGTAAAGAAATTAAAGCAGAAATAATTCAATCTCCTCCTGAAGAAAGTTCTATTATAAAAAATATTCATGTATATAATTTTAATTTACCTGAAATTTTAAATAATTATGAAATTATTGAAGAAATTTCAAAAAATCAAATGTCTATTAATTTTAAAATTAGATTGAAAAAAGATAAAAAAATTTTTAAAAATTTAAAAGTTATCTTCAAAAGTTATTTTAATGATAATTATGATGAAAATAAAGTTTTATCTCAAATTAAAGTTTTAAAAACATTAAAGCATGATAATATTATTCAAATAGAACAATATTTATTTGATGAAAATAATTTTTATTTAATATCTGAATTTTGTGAATTTGGAACATTAGAAAAATATATAGAAAAAAATAAAAAATTTACTGAAAATCAAACTAAATATATAATAAACCAAATATTAAAAACAATAGAATATTTAAATTCAAAGAATTATGTTCATACAGATATAAAACCAGAAAATATTTTAATAGAAAAAATAATAAAAAAAAAAGATGAAGAATTATGTGAAATTAAATTATTAAATTTTGGTTCTTCATATTCATTGAATAATAATCCTTCAAATAATATTCCTATTAATAATTTACCTTATTATGTTTCTCCTGAAATAATTAATAGAAAATATAATACAAAATGTGATATTTGGTCTATTGGAATTATTATGTATGAAATGTTATTTGGAAAGAAATTATTTAATGGGAATAATTATAATGAAGTAATTAATAATATTAAAAATCAGAAAATTGAATTTAATATTTATAATAATTTAAGTAATGAATCAATTGATTTATTAAAAAAAATGATTGTTAGGAATATTATAAATAGATATGATGTTAAAAAATGTTTAGAACATTCTTGGTTTATTAGTTTAAAAGAATTTGATGATTTAGATGAAGATATTAATACTAATTCAAATAAGAAAAATTCAAATGATAATAATTATCAAAATTATAATAAAATTAATGAGAAATCTTTTAATTCAAGTGAAATTGAAGATGGAACTAATGTTATTTTAATTAATAATAATAATGATGATGAAAATAGTGAAAATAATATTTCTTATGAAAAGAAAAAAAAAATTTTAAAATCTCAAATTAATTATAAATGTAAATTTAATGATGTTATTAGTGATAGAAGTGAGAGAACTTATAATTTAAGGAATAAAGAAATTGATAAAAATAATCAATTTATTAATTTAACTATTAAATATATTCATCATTTTTATATAAAACAATTTCAAAAAGAAAAAGAAGAAAAATATTTAAAACAATTATTTGATAATCATCAAATAAATAATAAAATTAATTTTAAAGAAATTATATTATGTTTTAATCAATATTATGGATATGAAAAAACTTTAATTAATTGTATTTCAACTAATGAATTAATAGAAAAAAAATTAATAAAAAATTATTCAGGTGATTTAAACTTAGAAGAATTTATAAATTTCCTTTTAAAAGAAAAAGAAAATAATATAATAAATAATTTAAAAAAAATATATCAAGAATTAGAAAAAACGAATAGAGAAGAAATTAAAATGTATTTTAAAGAAATTAATAAAAGACCTTTTATTCAAAGATATTTTAAAGAAATGATTATTGAAATGGAAAAAGATAAATTAAAAGAAAATTATTTATTTAATGATTATATTACATTAATCGAAAAAGTTGTAGTTAAATTAAATTCAAAAGAAGAAATTGAGAAATTTAAATTAGAAGAAAAAAAATTAGAAGAAGAAAAAATAAAAAAATTAGAAGAAATAAAAAAAAAAAAAGAAGAAGAAAAAAGAAAAATATTAGAAGAAGAAAAAAAAAAGAAAATCGAAGAAGAAAATAATAGAAAAAAATTAGAAGAAGAAAGAAAAAAGAAAATCGAAGAAGAAAATAATAGAAAAAAATTAGAAGAAGAAAAAAAAAAAAAGAACTTGAACAAAAGCAAAAAAATTCTTCCAATAATTTAAATCATTTTAAAAATTCTTTTATAAATGATTCATTAATTCAAAATGATTTACAAAACAATAAAAATGCATTTAATCCAGAAGAATTTTTAAAATTAGTACAAAAATAAAAAGAAAATCATAAAAAAAAATATAAATAAAAATAAACTAAAAGTATAATTAGAATGTATGTAATTTTTTTCCTAATTGTTAAAATAAATAAAATAGGTAATATCTATAATAAAAAAACAACATATGAAATAATAGTCAAAATATAATTAAGAAAAAAAATTTTGATTTATTTTAAATTTAAAATAAAACACATAAAATATGAATGAAAGTAGTAATATATATTAAAAATAGAAAACTTCATTTAAAAATTCAATTTAAATTTAGAATTTAAGATAATAATAAATAAACAATATTTTAAAATATAATCAAAAAAAAATAACCTTCTTACATTTGTTCTCCTTTAAATAAATATTATAATAATAATAATTAATTAAACTATAATAATTCATGATACTTCTTATAATAAAAGAAAAAATGAAAAAAAATATTTCAAAATTGTTATTGCTAATAAAAACAATAATATATTTTCAAGTTAAATAAATAAAAAAACTTCAAGAAAAAGGAAAAATTCTTCAAAAGATAAAAAGGAATTTTATTTCTTTCAGGTATCTAAAAAAAAACATTAATTATAATAATAATTTAAAGAAATATAATTCAAATATAAAAAAAGATAATTTAAAAATAAATTTATTAAAATTGAAGAAGAACAAAAAAAAGAAAATACATTAAATAAAAAAATCAAAAATTTTATTATGAACAATTAAATGAAAAAAAATCATGTAATATAACAGAAATAAATTATTTATGATGAATAATGAATTTATTTAATAATATTACATATTTTTTTGATATATTTTATAGTTAAATTATATAATTAATTATTTTTTTTTCAAATTTAATAAAAAATATCATAATAATAAAGACTAGAATAAATAGAAAATTATTTATATTTATTTTAGATAAACTTCTTTTTATTTTCTCTTCTTTTAATTAAACCAAAAATAATATTTTCATAAAAATGAAGAATATACCATAATTGTTGATGACTATTAACTTTATTTAATAAATAATTAGAATAATATTTATCTATTTCATAAGATTCAATATCTTTACTCCATATTTTTACTTTGGGTGATAGTATTTTAGAAGGATCTGTTTCATATACAAAAAATTCATTTCCATTTTTATCTATAAATATATATTTTTCTATATTATTTGATATATTATAATCTATATTTTTTAATTCTTTTTCTTCTTCTTCTGATAATATTTTATATGGATTCTTAAATCTATGATTAAACATTTTTAAAGTTTGAATATAATTATTTTCTATATTTGTGGTTTTAATTATTTCTTTCCATTTTTTTCTATTTATTTCTGATTCCCATTCTTTATCAAATTGAGAAAGATATTCTGAAAATTTTTCTTCCATTCCTAATAATATTTCATTAATTGTATATTTCTTTGGAATTCTTTCTTCTGTTATTTCTTTTTTTATTTTTTCTTCTTTAATTTCATTCATATCATTATTATCATTTTCCTTATTAATATTATCATTTTCTTTATTATTATTATCATTTTCTTTATTATTATTATTATCATTTTCTTTATCATCATTATTGTCTAAATCATTTGAATCTATACTTTCTGTTATATCATTTATATTTTCTTCTATTATTTTTTCATTTTCATCATCATCATTTTTTATATTATTTATTTCTTCACTATTATTTTTTTCTTTATTATTATTATTTATTTCATTATTTTCATTCAGTTTATTTTCTTCTTCTTCTTTTTTTTTTAAATTTTCTAAATTATCTATTTCATTAATTATTCTAATTAAATAATATTTTAATTTTTTTTCTCTAATACCTTTTTCAGTTAATTTATCTGTTAATTCTTGAAATAATTTTTTATCTTTAATTACCGCCCAAAATTTTTCTTTTTTATTTTTAATAAATAATTTTCCAGGACAAGTATTAAAATAAAAATAATCACTTTTTAAATAATCACTTCCCAATAATTTTTTTCTAGGAACTTTCAAAGAAATTATTTTATCTTTTATATTTTGTATTTTTTCCAAATAATCTTTTTTTCTTTCATTTAAACTTTCATTTTCTTTAATTAAACTTTGATTACTATTAATTTGATTTTCAATTTCGCTTTTTTGTTTTTTTAAATCAGGATTTAAATTAATATCATCTTCTTTTTCATTAATTGCATTTAATTGTTTTTCTAAACTTTCAATTTTTTCTTTTACTTTTTCTAAATAATCATTTTTATTAATTTCTTTTTTTCTTTTTTCATTCTCTTTTAAATTTTCTTCTAAATTCATTTTTTCAATTGACATTGAAGACATTTTTTCTAATTCTTCTCTAATTTTTCCTTTAATAATAATTGTTTCATATGCTAATGCAATTAAAGAATTTAACAAAATAATTTTATCATTTTTACTTATTTCAAATTTGTCTTTTTCTATAATAATATTTATTATTTTTAACCCTTTTTCATCAAATAAATTTCTATAAATTGAACAATTTGAAATTATCTTTAAAATTTCTATTAAACAATCATAAAAACAATTAAATGGAGTTGAATAAGGATTTTCTAAGAAACTTTTTATAATAAAAATATCTTGTTCAATAGAATTATTTTCTAATATTTTAATATTTCTAGCAACTAATAATAAAAATAAAGTTAATAATTGTTTATAATATTCATCATCATTTTCATCAATTACTTTATTATAAAATTCTAAAATATTTTCATTAATATTATATTTAAGTAAATTTCCATTTATTAAATTTTCATTAAAAGTAATAATAAAATCCCAAATTATAATTACTTTATTAAATATCTCATATTCAATATTTATTTTTTCTCCTTTTGGTCTTTCAATTATATCTTTACTCAAATTATATTTTTCTAAATCAGAAAAAAGAATTGTATCATCAATTGGAAATTTTAAAATATTATGATTTATATTTTGATTACTTTGTTGAGAATAATTTTGATTATTAATTAAATGATTATTTGATTTTTTTTTCAGTAAATTATTTTTATCTTGAGAATTAGTAATAAAATTATTTTCATTATAATTTGAAAAATTATTTGATAAATTATTTTGATTATGAAGTTCACGAAATTTTTCTCTATCTTTTAATACTTTCATTATTATTGGATGTAAAGTTATTCCTTTTTTATTTTTTAATAACATATTTAATCTATCTTCATTTGTCATATTTGGATTTTGTAAAATTTGAAACATTAAATTATTTTCATTTTGAATTTGTTGTTGTTTATTTTCATTATTATTATTTATAAATATATTTGGAATTTGCTGAAATTGAAGAAAATTTGTATTTAATCTATTTAATTGGGAATAATTTAACATTCCTGGTGTAAACATTTGGAACATTTGATTCATTTTTTAATTTTTTTTTTTGTTTATAAACTTATATCTTTAAATATATATTTATATAAATTTAAACAATTTTTTTTTCTATAATAAAATTATCTTTTTTTTTCAAAATTAAAAAAAAATATATTTTTAATTATTTCTCAAACAAATAATATTTTTGTTATCATTATTTATTTTTTTTTACATTTAATATATAATACATTTATTTCATATATTAAATTACATAATAAAATAACTTTTTAACTTACTTTATTTGATTATTATAATTTTTTCTTTTACTCTTTAAATTAAACCTTTTGGTTTACTTATATATTCTTTTATCTTAAATTTGTTTTTTTTCATAATCTAGTAATTCAGTTGTTTCTCTAGTTAATGAATTATATTTAATTTTATTTTATTTGTTATTTAAGTTAAACCTTTTTTAAATTTATATAATAAGTTTATTTATTCATATTACTTTCAATTAAAAACTTTTTTTTATTATTATTGTTTTTTACTATTAATATATTAATTTAAGTAATCATTTAATGTAAAAATAAAATATTTAAAATTATTATGAAATTTTTATATTTTAATTTAAATTGATCTATTATTTCATTTTTTTAATTTTCTCAATTTTTGTATTTTATTATTTAAAAAGTTTCCATAAAAAAACCAATTTTAAATTTATTTATAATAATAAAAAAGAATAAAATATAAATTATATTTTTAAAATATTGAACAACATTTATTTTTATTTTTTTTTTCCTTAATAATACTTTCATTGTTGAAATTGATAATATTATAAACATGTTCATTATTACAAAATTGACATTTAAATTGAGTTTGATAACTTCTTTTTCTATCTTTTTTTAATTGTTCATCTAAATTATTTTTACAATTTTTACATAATGAATGTTTCAAATTCCTTTTATTAACTAATAAATCAAAAGAAAAAAATATATCATTTGATCTACAAACACAACATTCAATTGTAATTTGATTTTTTAATCTTTCTTCAGATTCTTTTTTATATTTTTCAACATCAAAAAATTTTTCTATGAAATTATTATAATTTGATATTAATGAATTACATTTAGGACAATTTATTATTATTTTTTCTTGTTTTTTTTCATATTCATTTAATATTATTTTTCCTCTTGTTTTGTCTGAAATAAATTTTTGAATACAATCTTTACAAAAAATACAACCACAAATTAATGTATATGCTATTTTATTTTCAAATTTACTATTACATAAATTACATATAATTGTATTTTTAATATTATTTCTTATTATTGTTGGAATTCCATTTGATTCATTAAATAATAATTTAATATCTACATTTGAAATTGCTAAATTATTTTCTAATGAATTTGTATATTCAATCTCTGAACAATAATATTCTTCATGTAAATAAAAATCTTCAATAAAAAATTTTATTCTTTTTTTAATTGCATCTTTTAAATAATTTACTAAACAATTTCTACATATTTTATCAAAAATTTTATGTACTTTTACATATTCATTTGGTATTTTTTTACAATTTTCACATAATGTTTTTATATCATTCTTTAATAATATTATATTGTATTTTTCAATTTTATCATTTGAAATATAAGGAATATATTTACTGTTATAATTCATAAAAGTAGAATCATAACCTATTTTATAATATGAAAAGTCATAAATTATTTTTATTGTTCCATTATTTTTATCTGGATAATTACAAAGTAAAGAAATTGAATTATTATCTAAAAAAAATTTTAAATTAATATTAAATAAATGAGGTAAAATATAAAAAATAAAAGAATCAATTTCATAATCCATAATCATAACTCTTTCTGTGATGTATAAATTATAATTAAATTTATTATGTTCAATATATTTAAAAGGAATTAATTCTTTTAAATTTTCTAAATTAAATAAATCTTTATTATTAGTTATAAAATTTCCTAAAGCAATTCTAATAAATTTAATTAAACCAAATTCAAAAGAACTATGATAAAGAAAAGCATTAGTAAAAACTAATAAAGCATCATTAATATTAGAATTTTCTAAATGAGTGATAATAATTTTCATAATAATAATAATTTCTTCTTTTTCAACAGTAATATTATTATATTGAAATTTAATAGAAATTTTAGTAGAAAGTTCATAAGAAATTTTTCTTAATTCTTTAATATTTTTATTAATAATAAAAACTTCAAATAAATTAAAAATAAAAGCTCTTAAAAATCCATTTCCATCATCACAAAGGACTGTTCTATAAGCTTTTAATTCTTGTAATTCAATAGGATATATTTCACTTATACATAAAGTATAATAATTTTTAAATTCTTTATGATGATATTTTTTTATTATTTTCTCAAATTTATTTATTGATTCAAAATTTTCATAAAATTCTTTGTCTGTTTTTTCTATTAATTGCTCATTAGTCATATTAAAAAAATTAGAAAAATTATGAGAATTATATAATATTTTAAAAGAAATATTTTGAAAGGGATTATTATTAATTATTTCACATATTTTTTTTCCTATTTCATATTTATTTTTCGAAGAATTTAAATTATAATTTCCATCATTGAATTTTTTAACAAAAATAACAATATCATCTAAATTTAATTTTCTTAAAGTTTCTTCTCCTTCATTTTCTTCATCACTTTCAATAATATTTTGTAAATTATTTCTTTTATTTTTTTTATTTCCTTCTTCATTATCAATAATTTCAAATTTAATATCTTTTGAAAAATTAATTTCTGTATTTTGACTTTGAGAATATTCTAAATTATTAGAAATTGAATTATCATATTTTGAAGAAGCAAAAGAAGTTAAAATATTTTTTTTTTTTAAATTTTGACTTTGAGCAGCACTTCTTCTTGAAAAAGAACTTTTTAATAAATTATTATCATAATTTCTTTTTTTTATTTCATTTAAAGATTGAAAATTCTTATCATTAATAATACTTTTAGAATTAGATAAATTACTTTGATTATTAATACTATCAAAAGGATTTTTAATATTAGGTAAAAAATTATCAAAAGGATTTTTTATTTTAGGAAAATTATTGTTATGAAAATTATGACTATTAATATTTTCTTCATTAAAAGTTAATTCGTTACTAATTAAAGATTTATTGTTATTTCTATCTGAAATTAAATTATCTGATAATTTTGAAGGAATTTGATAAACATCTTTTTCCATTTCAGGATCATATCTTCCTGTATCTTCTTTTGGAATTGAATATCTTTTATTTTCTTTTATTCCACTTTTACTTACATTAAACTGAAATTTTGAATCATTAAATTCTTTTTTTTCTTCTATTAAATTATTTGTAGTGTTATATTCTATTCCATTATCATTTTCATTATTTGAATTTAATATATATTCTCTATCATATAAATTAGAATTTAGATTATTTGATTTTGTCTTTTTTAAATTTGGAGATTTTAAAAATTGTTTTTTTTCAATTTCTGTGCTTTTAGAATAATCACCCATATAAAATTTTTTTTGTTTATATATATATTTAAAAATGACTTAAATAAATATTAAAAAAAACAAAAAATAAAATACTCTTTAAAAAAAATTATAAAACATAATAAAAATAAAAATTAAAAATACAATTTAAACAAAATCTAATTTTAAATAAAATTTATTTACTTTCCTTATTAATAATAACTTTAAATTCATTATCACAAAGTGTAAGACCAGGTTTAACATAATAAAATTCTCTAACGAAATTTTTCATAGGTCTTTTTTGATCTTTTTTCATTTCTCTATAAGTAGTTTTTCCGTCTAAAGGAGTATAAGTTTTATCAGAATCTAATTTAAATTCTATTTCTTTCATAGTTTTACCTTGAACAACAACATTATTTCCAGGAACAGTAATTAAATCAATTCTTTCTTTTTTATTTGTTTTTATATTTCCACTTTTTTTATTATAAACATCTTTCCAATTAATATCCTTAAAAAAAATATGTTTTTTTATTTGCTCAATAGAATATCTTTTATTTTCATCAATGACTAAAATTTTCATCAATAAATCTTTTAAATAAGGTTCAGATAATATTTTTTCATGATTAAAATTAATTTTATTTTTTCTAATATTATCATAAATTAAATTAATATCATTATATTGAAAAGCTATTTCTTGAGTATAAATTTCATAAATAATTAAACCAATTTGATAAATATCAGCTTTGAAACTAACACCATTAATTCCTAACATTTCAGGTGATAAATACATTGGAGAACCACAAAATGAATTAGCTCTTTTTTTATTATAAATATCTTTTTTAGCTAAATTAAAATCACATATTTTAATATGTCCTTCACTATCTAATAATATATTTTCTGGTTTTAAATCTCTATATATTATATGATGTTTATGTATGTATTCTATTCCTAATATTAATTCTGCACAAAGTAATTTCGGATTGTTTATATAAGTTAATTTTGTTAAATCACCATTTGAACAAAGATCTATTACCATATATAAATAATTTGCACTTTGGAAACAATAATATATATCTAATACAAATGGACATCCTGATAATATTTTTAATATTTCATATTCTGACATTATATAATGGAAATATTTTTTTATTATTATTGTATTTTTATTCATTACTTTCATTGCATATATTTTATCTGTTAATATTTCCTTCACTTTATATACTGTTCCAAATCCTCCTGAACCTAAAACATCTAAAATTTTAAAATTTTTTAATGATATTTTCTCTTCTTTCTCCTTTTTTTTATCTTTTGATGTTATATTTTGAATTGCTCCTACATGATCATCTATAAATAATAATTTTTGATTATCAATTTTTGCAATTGGAATATTTTTTTTTAAATGATTATATATTATTAATAAATAATCAAACCATTTTTCTCTTGAATCATTATGTCTTACTCTATATATTTGAGTTTTTAATTTTCCATTTTTTTGAAATATTATTTCAAAAGGATAAAATTCTTCTATTTTTTTTAATTTTCTTAATGAAGTTAATGATACTATTGGTATTGTTTCCATTGGATTTTTTGGGTAATTTTTTCTATTTTCATATCTTTTTATTAATCCTTTTATTAAATCTAATTCTAAATATCTATAATTAAAAAAACCAAAAATTTCTCCTTTCTTTTGAATATCACCAACAATTTTAAAAGGTAAATTTTCTTCTTCATTTTCTATTTCAGTGATAAAATAATCATTTTTATTATCTTCTTTTAATTGGATTTTTAAAATTTTATTTGTAGATTCTTTAACATTAAAATTTAAATATTTATCAAATTCTGGATTTAACATTATTATATACATTGAAGATACATTTTCAATAACTGTATTAAAATAATATGTATTATATGATTTATTATAATATATATTTAATAAAAGTAATGTTCTCATTTTTTTATTTTTTAATATTGATAATGATATTGGTGTTATATTTCTTGATGAAATATTACTATTTGATATTTGAATGAAAAAATTTTTTAATATGATTATTATTTCCTTTTTATTTTTATAAAATGATAATTCTTGTTTTTTTAAAATATACCTCTACTAATTATTATTAATATTATTTACTAGTGTTTCTATTAATATATTTATTGATAGTTCTAATAATGGAATTTGAAATTTTTTTTCCTTTCCAAATTGTTCTAAAAATTCATGATTCATTAAGAAATGAAAAAAAATAATAGATAATAAAAAATAAAAAATAAAAAAAATAAATGAATTCTATATATATAATTAATAATTATTTATCAAATAATAATAATTATTTATTTTTTAAATTTTCTTTTTTTTGCTTTTAGAAATTTTAATTTTTTTTTTGCTTTTAACCTGTTTATCATTATTTTTTTTATTAGAAGATTCTTTTTTTTTATGCATTTTTAAACACATAATTAAATAATTAGCTCTTTCTAATAATTCTTGTTCGCTTTTCATTTTCATATTTAAATTAAATTTCATTAAAGGATCTAAAACAATATGATATTTAATAGGATTCCAATTTCTATAACCATATTTAAACATTAAACACATTAAATATTTATCTTCATATTCATTAAATAAATCTTTATTATTATTGTGATTATTTTTAACTTTATAATCTTTATAAGGAATATTAACAGCATCGAAAATATTAACAATCATATTATTTTCAGTTAAATAATTATAATAATCATCAATAATACCTTGATATTCAATAATTTTATTTTTTTCTGTTTCATACTTATTAATTTTAGCCATCATTCTTTCTCCATTAGGAAAGTCATCAATTCTTTTTTTAAATACTTTAATATATTCTTCAACTTCTTCTTTTGTTTTTGTTTTTATTATTTTACTTATTTGTTCTGGATCATCAAGTCCTGTAACTTCAGCTGCATGAATAAATCTTGAAAAATCTTTTTTTGTCCATTTTGAAAATCCTTTTGATATTAATTCATTTCTATATTCTTCATCTTCTTTTGTAAATTCTTCTACATCTGATTCATCTTTTATTATTATATTATTTGTATTCTTCTTTGAATTTAGATTCTTTTTCTCCTTTTCTTTATCTTTTTTTTCTTCATTATTTTCACTTTTATTTTCCTCTTCTTTTGATTTTAAATATTCTTTCCAATTTTTTTCCTTTTCATCTAAATAATCTAAAGTTTCAAAATCATAAAATTGATGTAAATAACCTCCTCCTGCTTTTGCTCTCCATCCTGTTACATTATTTTTTTTTATATATTTTATTTTTTTTTGACCAACATTTTCATGCAATTTTTTATGCTCTCTACTTCCTATTGAATTATATATTTTTATTAAATTTTCAGAATTCTCATTTTTATTTTTATAATTCTCACCATCAAATTGATATATATTCCCTTTTGATGCTTGAGATAATGCTAAATTATTTATTTTCATTTTCTCTTCTATTGATTTCAAATGAGAATTTATTGATTCTGTCTTATTAATAGAATATTTTAATATTTCTTCAATAGTTTTATTATTTTCACTTTCATTATTTTCTTCATTTTCACCATTTTCATTATTATTATCAAATAATTTGCCAGCACCATATTGTAAAATATCAGTCATTTCCAAAGCAGAAACTTTATTTTGAATATTTTTTCCTTTTTGAATAATTAAATGATCAATTTTTAATTTCTTAGCAGCTCTTTCAACTATTTTCTCTTCAACAGTACCTTCACAAACAAATCGATAAATAGTAACAGGTTTAGTTTGTCCAATACGGTGAGCTCTATCAATAGCTTGTAAATCAACTTGAGGATTCCAATCAGAATCATATAATATTACTATATTTGCAGCATGTAAATTTATTCCTAATCCTCCTGCTCTAGTAGATATTAAAAAAATCCATTTATCTGAATTTTTATTTTGAAATTCTTCTATTCTTTTATCTCTGTCTATACTTGATGTTTGACCATCCATTCTTAAATATGCAAAATTTCTATATCTACAATAATCATCTAATATATTTAATAATGTTGTCATTTGGGAAAATATTAAAACTTTATCATTTGTTTCGTTTTTAATTTTTTTTAATAAAATATCTAAAATTTTCAATTTCATTGAATTATATATTAAATGTTCTCCTTCAATATATGGAGGTCCTTTTTCAACATTTGGAAATAAATAAGGATGATTACAAACTTTCTTTAATTGCATTAATATATTTAATAATTGAATTCTATCTCGAGAAACACCATTAACAGCATCAATATTTCTTGATAAAATTTGTTTATACATTTTTTTCTGTAAATCACTTAATCCAACATATAAATAAATTTCATTTTTAGGAGGTAATTTAAATTCAATTTCACTTTTTAATCTTCTTAAAACAAAAGGTTTTAATAATTGATGTATTTGTTTAACAATTTTTAATTGACCATCTTCAGTTGCAGTATCTAAATTAAATATTCTATCAAATTCTTGACTATCATCAAATATATATGGCATTAAGAAATTCAATAAAGACCATAATTCATGTAAATTATTTTGTAAAGGAGTTCCTGTTAATAATAATCTATGTTTTGAATTAAATTGTCTTACTACTTTACTAAATTTTGCTTTATCATTTTTTAATCTATGTGCTTCATCAATTATTAAATATTCATAATTTAATTTTGATAATGCTGATTTTTCTATCATTGAAATTTCAAAAGAAGTTAAAATAATTTCAAATTTTTCATTTTTTAAAGTTTGTTCAGTTAAAATTTTTCTTTCTTCTTTATCACCATAAAATAATAAAACTTTAACTGAAGGTAACCATTTATTTATTTCTCTTTCCCAATTTTTAATAGTAACTTTAGGTACAATAATTAAATGAGTTAAATTTTGATTTTTTAAATTTAAATATGCTAAAAGACTTATAGTTTGAATTGTTTTTCCTAATCCCATTTCATCAGCTAAAATACCATTAACATTCATACTATGTAATTTAATTAACCAATTTAATGCTTCTAATTGGTATTCTTTTAATTGACCATTTTCTAAATTTTGAGGTTGACTTTCTAATTTTATATATTCATCTTCTTCTGAATCCGAAATACTTTCATTTTCAAAATTTGTTCTTGCATTTGTAAGATTATGTTTTAAAGTTTTTATCTAAATTTTTTTTATTGTATTTTTATATAATTATTCTTACTTTTGGGTCTGATATCATTTCTGATAATGTTATTTGACGACCAATTAATTTTGATTGTTTGTTTATTTTTTGAAGAATTGGAACTATATCATTTTGGTTTAATAATATTTGTAAGTTTGTTCTATTTAAATATTCACTTTCTGTTCTTGGAATTTCCATTTGATAATTTGATAAAGACTCCATTTTTTAAAATGATTATTATATTCTATATTAATTATATATTATTTATATTATTTTTTAAAATTATTATGTAAAAATGATATAATTGAAAAAATGTTAAATTAATTATATTTTAAAATAAGAAAAAAATTATGATTGGAAAAATAATTTCAGTAAATTCTCAAATTTTACGATGGAATGAGGAATTAAAAAGATGGTATTTATCTGAATTGGAAATAGATAATAATTCAGTAGATATATTTAATCCAGAAGAAGGAATATTAGAAACATATAAATTAAATGAAATATTAATAGAACCAGATGAAAAAAGTCAAAAGAAAATAAAATTAAAAATAAAAGAAGGAAAAAATGAAATATTAAAATTTTTAAATTCTCCAGATAAAGAAATATTAATAAATTTTTATGATAAATTAATGGGAAATAATTTACCATCAGAACCAATAGAGGAATTTAAAAGGGAAAAAAATAATCTAAGAGAATTATCAAATGAAGAAATAGAAGAAAGGAAAAAATCACCATATTATTTAGAAGGTTATTTAAATTTAAAAAATAGGAATTCAATAGAATTAAATTTAAAATTTCCTGAAAATTATGCTCAAGAAGTAGTAAAAACAATATCAACAAAAGTATTTCCAGTTACATTTAATGAGCCAATATCAATGTTACAAAAATATTGTGAGCAATTTCAAAATATAAAAATATTAAAAGATGTAAGTTTAATAGATAATGATGAAAAGAGAATAATTGCAATATTTCAATTTTTATTAGAAGAAAGTGATATAAATGCAACAAGAACATTAAAACCATTTAATCCAATATTAGGAGAAACATATGAATATTATGATAAATATAATAATTTTAGATATTTTTCAGAGCAAGTAGAACATAAACCAAATACAATAAATGCATTTATTTGTGAAAGTGATAATATCAAAATTTTTGGTGATACACATTATGAAACTTCATTTGCAATATTAAAAGGAGCAATGACTTTAAAATTTGTAACAAAGACACATATACTTTTTTTAAATGATGATAAGGAATTTGTTTATAGTAAACCTACAGTATTTATTAAAGGAGTTTTAACTGGGAAATTAACTACTGATTATTCTGGTGACGTTGAAATTTATTCTGATAAAGGATTATTTTGTGCTAAAATAAATTTTGAAGATTTTACTGGAAAAATTAATGGAGGATTTTATAATAAAAATAATATGGACAAACCTATTGGAGTTTTTAAAGGAAATTGGAAAGAAAATGTTAAATATATTAAATCTGGAGTTGAAACTATTATTTGGGAAAAAGATAATAGTTTACAAATTGGAAGATTTGATTTAAATAGTTTAGATTATTCTTTAAATTTTGAAACTTTGAAATTAAATGAAATTAATGATGAATTAAAACAATTTTTACCTATTACTGATTGTAGATTTAGACCTGATACTATAATTTATGAAAATAATGATCCTGTTAAAGCTGAAGAAGTTAAAAAAATTCTTGAAGAAAAACAAAGAAATAAAATTAAGGATTTGGAAGATAAAAAAATTACTTATGAACCTAAATATTTTAAAAAAGAAAAAAATATTATTAGTAACGATGAAGTTTATGTTTATTCTGGAGATTATTTTGGAAATAGAAATAAAGGAGATTTTGGAGAGGTTGAAAATATTTTTCAATATGAATAAATAATTTTATTTGATTTAAATAATTTGATTTGGAATTTTATTTTTTTTTCTTTTTTTTTATTATTTAAAATTGTTAAAATTTTATTTAAATATAAAAATTTATTTTTTTTGATTTTTATTATATTTTTTATTTGGGTTTTTCATTGTTTCATAATTTTGGATAATGACACTTCCCATAATGATATTTTTATTCTTTAATGAGACAAGTGCTTGAGACTTTTCTATTTTTTCTTCTTCATTAATTATTTTTTTTACATGAAAATTGCTGTTTTTCTTCTTTGGAAAATTTTTGGGAGGCTCAAAATATAATTTTTCAGTAAAATCTTTTTTTTCCATTTTTTGTATTTAATTGGAAATAATATTATTAAATTTATAGAAAAAATGGAAGAGCTAAAAGAAGAAGAGACATTTTTATCAGATTATCCTTATGAAAAGTTATTTCTTCATTGTCCTGAATGTCCAGAACAAGCCTTATTAGGAACAGTTATAAAAGATAATAAATCATATATTAAATATAAATGCAGAAATCAACATATGAAAGAAATTGAAATAGAAGAATTTTTAAAAGAACAAAATTATTCAATTAATACAATAACATGTGCTTATTGTCTTGAACAAGGAATAAATTATTGTTATAATTGTAAAAATGCAATATGTGAAAAAAAAGAATGTATAGAAAAACATAATTTATTAAATCATAATAAAGATCAAATTCATGAAATATTATTTTATGATTTCTTTTGTCCTTTACATAATAATAAATATCAATGTTTTTGTGAAACTTGTAAAATTCCTTTATGTACAAATTGCCCTCCAAAACATTATAAACATAAATTAAATAAAATAATTATTGGATTTGATAAAGAAAGATATGAAAAAATAAATAAACAAATTGAAAATATTTGTAAAGAAAGAAATGAAATCATCAATAAATTGGAAAATTATATTAAAGACTTAAAAAATAAATTAGAAGAATTTAAAAAAAAATCTTTATTAGAAATTCAATATATAAAAAATATAGTAAATTCATATGATATAAAAAATCAAAATTTTGTATTTTACGAAGTATATCTAAATTTAAAAAATATAAGTATAAAAGAAAAATATGAATTTGATGAAGAAAATTTAAAAAACTCAATTCCTAAATTTTTAATATCAAATAATTCAATATTAAAAACAGACACAACATTATTAGAAAATGGAAAAGAAGATGACAATGTAGAAATAAATTTTACACAAGGTGAAATAGAAGATACAAACAGTAATTATATAGGAGGATTATTAAATTACCAAAAAAGTGGAAAAGGAGTTCAAACTTTTCATGATGGAAATAGATATGAAGGAGAGTTTAAAAATGATTTAATGGATGGAGTAGGAAAATATACATTCGGTAATAATGATTTTTATGAAGGTCATTTTAGAGCTGGTCAAATTGATGGAGAAGGAAAAGTTAAATTTGGAAAAACCCAAGATTTTTATGAAGGTAATTTTAGAAATTTTAAAAGAAATGGTTTTGGAACTTATTCTTTTGAAGAAGAAAAAACCAAAATAAAATATACTTTCAAAGGAAATTTTAAAGATGATAATATTGATGGTTTTGGATGTTTAAAATCTGATGATGGAAAAAGTTTTTATTATTTAGGAGAATGGATTAATAATGCTAAAGAAGGGTTAGGATTGTTAAAACAAAATGGTTATGAATTTTTAGGAAAATTCAAAAATAATTTAATTGAAGGTTATGGTAAAGTAAAATTTAAGAATGGAAATGAATTTGAAGGTCAATTTCTAAATGATAAAAAAAATGGTTTTGGTATAATTAAATTAAATAATGGAATTGAATATATTGGTCAATTTAAAGAAGACAACAAAGATTTGTTTGGTTATCAATTAGATAAGGGGAAATTATTTTATCAAGGAGAATTTAAAAATGATGATAGAGAAGGAGTAGGAGTATATTTTTATGATAATGGAGATAAATATGAAGGAGAATTTAAAGAAGATAAAAGAAATGGTACTGGAATTATGACTTATAAGAATGGAGATATTTATGAAGGAGAATGGAAAGATGGGAAAAAGGAAGGAATTGGAGAACTTAGATTTAAAGAAGGAAATAAATATATAGGAGAATTTAAAAATGATAATATTGAAGGTAAAGGTACATTTTATTATGATTTTGGAAAATATACAGGAACTTTAATTAATGGAAAAAGACAAGGAAAAGGAAAATTAGAAAATAATGATGGGGATTATTATGAAGGGGAATTTAAAAATGATTTGTTTGATGGAAATGGAATATATTATGATCATAAGACAAAGTCATATTTTAAAGGACAATTCGAAAATGGCACTAAAAAAAATGTAATTTTGGTTAATGAGAAAGAGTAAGTAATAGAAAATAATGATAAATAATTTGTTCTTTTTTTAAAAAGGAAAAATATTATTATTTTATATATTTATTTTTTAATCCTTTTAATGGAAATAATATAATTTTTATTTTATATTAATTATTTATCTTTTAAAAAAATTTATTAACCTATATTAATTAATATAAAATAATATATAATTTTTAAATATTAATGTTCTTTATTTATTAACACCAAATAAGCATTAAGAATATTTTTTGTTCTATTTTTTAATTTTTCTAAATTATTTTTTAAGTCAAAACTTTTATAAATAATATTTCTAGAATTAACTTTTATAATTTTCAAACCCTGATTATCTTTATAAATTTTATTAGCAAAAATACAATTATTTTTCTTATTATTTTCAGGAGTAAAATTTCGATTATTTAAACTATTATCATCACTATTATATAAAATATTATTTTGAGTCGGAGAAAAAAATTTATTATTAATTTTTTTTCTTGTAGAAGTTGGATTAGAAAAAAAATTAGTATAATTTTGTTCATTGGAAATATAATTTGAATTAGTCGTTGTAGTTGAATTAAAAGTTGGATTAAAAGTATTTTTTTTAGAAATTTTTAAATTTAATATTTTTTTACTATTATTTTTCGTTAAAGAAGAATTTTTTGAAATTTCATTTAATGATTTGTTTTTTTGTTTTTGTAATTGTTTTAATATACTTTCTGATTCATTTAAAGCTTTTTTAAGTTGATTTATTTTTTTATCTTTTTTATTTATTAGATTTATCATTTTTTCATTATAAATTTGATCTGAACTATGATGCTTTTTTTTATTATGAAAATAATTGTTATTTATAATTTCACTATTTAAATTTAACCGAATATTTATATTATTATTTTCTTCTTTTATATCTGAATTTGGATTGTTTGAATTTATTTTTTGGAAATTTCTATATGAAAAATTTGGACTTAATTTATTTTCTTTCTTTTTAATTTTTACTTCTTTATCTATTAATTGTATTATTAAAGGATTACTTAAATATGATGATTTTTTTTCTTTTGAAAATTTATTTCTTTTTGTTAATTTGTTTTTAGGAGATTGAATTGTATTTATATTCACATTTGGTTTATTGAATTTCATTTATTTATTTTTGTTTTTTTTAAATTAAAATTTATGAAATTTTATATAATATACAATATTATTTATATTCTTTATAACAGTAAAAAAGAATCAATAAAATTTATAATGTTTTTAAAATATGGTTTTCCATTCAAATTTTTTTACAAAAATAATAAATTTTTATTTTTATTCATTTGTTTAAAATCTTATTATAATATTTAAATAATTAATTATTTTTTAAATGGGAGAAAATGATAAAAAGAAAGAAAAAAATTCAAGAGAAATTCTTCTAGATATATTAAAAAATACTTTTAATGAAAGTTTGAAAAAATTAGAAAATAGAAATGAAGAAGAAATAAATAATTTAGATACTTCAAAAAAATTTTTTGAAGAATATAATATAACAATAGAAATAATGATAAAAAACTTAGAAGAAATAGAGAAAAAAAACAATGAAAAAGAAGAAAAAAAAGAAATAAAAAAAGAAATAAAAAAAGAAATAAAAAAAGAAATAAAAAAAGAAATTAAAAAAGAAGAAAAAAAAGAAGAAAAAAAAGAAATAAAAAAAGAAATAAAAAAAGAAATAAAAAAAGAAATAAAAAAAGAAGAAAAAAAGTTTCAAATAAAAAAAGAAAATAAAACAATGATTCGAAGTAAAACATTAGGAAATTTAAAAGATAAGAAAAATGAAGAGACTCAAAATATAAAAACAGAAAGAAAAGAAAATAAGAAAAAAACAATGACAAGATCAAAAACCGAAAGAACATTAAAACCAAATCAAAAAAAAATAAATTCATCGAATAAAAAAACATTAATAAAAAATAATAAAAAACCAATAAAAAAAAATTCATTATATTATTTAAAAACATATTGTAAAGAAAATTGGTTTGAAAATATATTATCATATTTATCATTAAAAGAAAGAAATGATTTAATTTTAAGTTCTAAAATATTTAAAAATTATCATTTGGAAAAAATGAATAAAATAAAAAAATTAATATTATTAAAAAATAATATTTTAGAAGGACAAAAAATAGAAGATAAAATAAATGAATTTAAAATGAAATATTCAGAAGAAGAATTAAATAAACCTTATTTAGATTTTCAAATGAGTAAAGGAACAATAAAAGCAATTGAACTGTTAAATAATGAAGAATATACAAAAATATTTGATCAAAATATTTTAGATAATGAATTAAATGAAATTTATATTGTTTACAGAATATTTTGTTATTTAATTAATGAAAGAGAAATTGCCGAAATTAAAAATGATAAAATTTTTTGGATTAAATTTTGTAATTTTTTCAATGAAAAATCAAATGGAAAAAAAGGTGATTTTATTAAAGAAATATCTAAAAATTTTAATTTTGATGATAACAATAATTTATTAATTGAAAAATTAGTTTTTGATATTAAAAGTAAAATTATTCCTTCGTATTATTCTAAAATTTGTGCTACAACTGGATTAATTATTTTTTTAATTAAAGATGCTCTTGAATATAATGGTGTTTTAGCTTTAAATAAAAAAACTCAAATTAGTAGATTATATCATAATTTAGAATATTCTAAATTTATTTTAGATAAGGTTGAAAAGTTTATTCAATTTTTATCAAAGTTATAAATTTTTTTTTTTATTTTTAACATATTTTTGATTTTTAATAGAATTTAAAATTTTTTTATTAAACTTATTATAGAATAATGTCAATTCAAAATCCACTTCAAGGAAGAAAAGATTTAAAAAATTTAAATTTTTATTTTTATTTACCAAATATACAAATATTTAAAAAGATTTTTATAAATGGAGTAATTATTAAGTTTTTAGGAGTAAATTTAATATATAAAAATTAAATTAGAAAATAAGTAATATTTTATTAGATGATATTTGGATTATTATACAAGATTTATCTATATTAAAAGATAAACAATTCAATGATAAAATTTTAAAAGAAGGAGGAATAATATTATATTATAAAAATAAAAGATATTATAAAACAACAATAAATCTTCCAAACAAAATTTTTAATTGTATTATTTTAAAAGGTAACTTTAGTTTCTTTATATTTTTTTAGATTTCATAAAAATTATTAATGAAATAAATATTAATTATAATTCATTAGAAATATTATTTAATGAAGGATTACCAAAAAATATAGATACAAAAGCTTTAATAGCAATAAATATTCCAAATATATCCTATGAACAGAAATTATATTATCAAGAATTTGAAAAAAATAAAAAAAATAATAAATATAACATTCCCATTTATAATGAAAAAATACAAGAAGGATTTTCTGTATTTTGTACTTTAAGTGAAGAAAATTCAATAAAAAAATATTATGATGAAGAATCAAGTGATACTAATTTAATAACTCAAAATTTGATAGAAGATGAAATTGATGTTGAAATTGAACCTAAAGGAAAATATTGTCAATTATGTAAAAAAAAATTTTTAATATATTCTGTTCATTCTAAATCAATAGAACATATTAAATTAATGAAAGAAGAATATATTAAATTTCAATGTATTTCTATTTCTTTTAAAAGAATTTGTAATTATTATAATGAATATTTAAATTATGATTCTTCTTTTTCTAATTCTTCTTCTTCTTATTTTAATTCTTGTTCAAGTAATAATTTTTCTACTAATGATTCTATTGTTGATAATATTATTAATGATTTATCTAATTATAATGAACAACATTTTTTTTTAGGAAAAAAGAAAAATGATATTTATAATAAAATTATAGATTCTTAATTATTATTTAATCTTTTATTTATTTCTTTTTTCAAATTACAAATTTATTTTTTTCTGTTTTGTTATTGATATATCTTTATTTTTTTCTTAAAAATTAATCTTATTATATTGTTAAAAATCAATTAATTTATTTTTAATTGTCTTTTAATCAATAATATAATTCTAAAATATAATAAATATTAAATTTAATTTAATAAAGAAAATAAAAAAATGAGTCTAAGTAGAAATATGGTAAGTGAAAATTATATTTCAAGTTATGCTTCATCATCAAATACACAAAGAAATGAAATGATTTTTTCTAAAGTAAATTTTGAAAAAATTTTAGAAGAATTTCGTCCGAAAGATACAATATATTTACAAAAATATTTAGGAGATATATGGAAAGAATTAAGTGATAGAGGAAATGAAAAAGGAAAAAATTTAAACAGATTAACTTTTTCAACAGTAAATAAATAACATAATAATAATTTTATTTTCTTATATATAATATTTTAGTATTATGATTTACCGGTTATTATTAGTGATAGATTATTTAATGTTTTTGCTAAAGATCAAAAACCTTATTTAAGTAAAAATGAATTTGTAACTGGATTAATGGATTTATTTACTGGAAATTATAAGAAATTAATTAAAATAATTTTTTCACTTTATGATTATGATAAAGATGGTAAAGTTTATAGAGAAGATATTAGAATTGTTTTCTCCTATATCCCTTTAAATTCAAATGAACTTTTAATACATTATAAAATGAAATTTGAACAAGAAAATGCAAATGATAGAAGAGAAAGTATAAATGAAATAAATAAGACTTTAGAAAGAATATTTGATTCAGATTATATTGATGAAACATTTTTTAAATATAGTATAGAAAATATAAATTCAGATATTTTTGTATTTTTATTAATTTTTTTATATGAAAGGAGACCGTTTAGTAATGATACATTAAATTATTATCAAAAAATATATGAACATACGACAATAAAAGAAAAAACTCAGAATGAATTCTTAGATCAAACAATTGTAAGTGCAGAAGGAAATTTAAAATTAATAATGTCACCTTCTCCAATATCAAAATATAAGCCTGCAACATTAATAAGTAATAAAATAATAAATCCATATCAAAGATTTAAATCATATACAAAAGTAACTAAATTTAATAATCAAATGAATAATAATGGAGCAAATAAAAATTTTTTTGCAATTCATCCTACAAGAACTTTTCAAAGATCAAATATAAAATCAATAGTGAATGAAAATGTAGAAATAGAAGAAAAAGGAACTTATGGTGATTTATTAAATGAAAATAATAATAATATATTAAATAAAAATACTTTTAATTATTCGGATGATTTAGATACAAATCCAATAAATTATGAAGGCTACTTGTATAAAATAACATCAGATAAAAATTTAAAGAAAATGTATTTTAAATTAATATTTAAAGATTTATTTTTCTTTAAAAACGAAACAGATAAAATTCATTCAGGGTTACATAATTTAAATGGAGTATTTATAAAAGAAGGAATGCCATTAACACATAATGGAATAAATTTATTTGCATTTAGTGTAGTATATCCTAAAAAAGAAAGGAAATATTATACAGATTCAGAGAAAAGTTATAGAATGTGGTTAAGAACAATAAGAAAAGCAATTGGATATGAAGATTTATATGAAGCTTATAATGTAAAAGATAAAATTGGAAGTGGAAGATTTGGTTTTGTTCGTGTTGGATTACATAGAGGAAAAAATAGAGATGTGGCAATTAAAATAATGAATAAAAGAGATATGACTACAAATGATTTAATTAATGCAAGAAATCAAATAGAAATATTAAAAATAACTCAAAGTCAAAATATATTACAATTATATGATATAATAGAAAATGAAGAATATATTTATATTATAATGGAACATTGTTTTGGAGGTGATTTATTGACATATTTAGAAAAAAGAAATTTTAAATTAACAGAATCAAGAGCTGCAGAAATAATATATAAATTATCAAAAGCAGTAGAATTTCTTCATAGTAGAAATATACTTCATAGAGATTTAAAGCCAGAAAATATTTTAATGACAAATGATTCTGATTTTGCAGATATTAAATTATTTGATTTTTGCATTTCTAAAATGTTAAAACCAGGAGAAACTTTTTCTGAATGTGTTGGAACAATAGGTTATATGGCTCCTGAAGTTTTATTAGGAAAAAAATATGGTGCTTCTGCTGATGTTTGGAGCATTGGGGTTATTTCTTATTTATTATTAAGTGGATATTTACCTTTTGATGATGAAAGTGATAAAGAAATTATAAGAATGACTATTTATGAACCTGTTGAATATCCTAATGATGTTTGGAAAAAAATTTCTCATGAAGCTAATATTTTTGTTGATAAGTTACTTATGAAAGAAGTTGAACAAAGAATGAAATTAAGTGATATTTTTAAAGACCCTTGGATTATTAAATATGGAGGGTATAATAATGATAATATGTTTTAAAAATATTTTTTTATATATTTTTATTATTATATCAGTTCACTCATTCCTTGTGAATTTTCATTTATTATTGAGTCTTCTTCATTATTACTTAATTTACTCTCTCTTATTTCTTTCTTTTTATATATTGTTCTAAATCTCTTTCTTCCAGAATCAATTTTCTCAAATTTTTTATCATAAGTTTGAATGATATTTTGAATTTCTTTAATATCTTTTCCAGCAATAATATTACAATAAATTTCAATTAAATGTTGAATGACTTTAGTTTGAGAAGTAAAGAAACATACTTTCTTAATATCACTATCAACATTAGAAATACAAATAATAAATTGATCAGTTGAAATACCCCAATTCATTATAATTTCATATTTATAGAACACAATTTCATTTCTTTCATTATCTAAAATAATAATACCATTAGGTTTAAAGCCAATAAGACAATCATCAGGAATATTATCTTCATTTGTTCCTGATTTTTGAAAATTAAACTTTGCATGAAATTGTTGTGTTTGATATAATTTATCTTCTTTTAATTCTTCTAAATAATTCCATTTTGCATCTTTTTTTGGAAAAGATGATATTGAAGAATAAAATTCAATAATTTTTTCAATCCATTGTGATTGAGTCATTAAATTTAATTTATTTAAAGGAACATATTTTTCATAATTTTTCTTTAAATAATTATATGCTTCTTCTCTTTCATTTCCAAATTCATTTAATAATTGTAACCCTCCTAAATTAATTATTTTATTTGCATTTAAATTAAATTTCCCAGTTATTACATCAAATTTAGTTTGATAATAAAGTAAAGTTACTGTATCATAATCTTCTTCTTCGATAGGATAATAAATTAATAATTTTAAATATAATTTAAAATCAACTGATTTATTTTTTTTTTCAGCTTTTAATTTTTCACTTTTCCAAAAAGCTAAAATATCACAAACAATTTCAGAATCATCAATAAATCTTTCATAACTTCCTTCATCATCTTTTCCAATTTCATATAAAGAATAATATATACTTCTTTGGGGATTAAATTCTAAAAAATTCATCATTTTTTTTTTTAAATCTTTAACTGTTGTATATGATTCAATATTAATATTAGTTTGATTTCCAGTGAAAAAATATAAGGGAATAGAAATACTTTTTAAATTTTCAATATATTCAATTTCTTCTAAACAAGGAACATTTTTTCTTTCTTTTTCTTTTGTTCTTAACATTCTTACAAAAATAAATTTAGCATGATTAACAATAGAAACATCATCATTATTTTGCATTGCAAAAAATAAGAAATTTAAAATTAAATAATATATATTATCAGAAGGAACAAAACATGAAGAAATAATAGCTAAAAATTTCCATCCTCTTAATAAACTTTCATAAGATTTATTATGTTGTAATTGTTTATATATTTGAATATATGCTTCATCTTTTATTATTTGTTCAGAATGTAAAGTCAATTTTAGAAATTTTCTAATATGAAAAATTGGTTGTTTACTTGATTTTCTATCTTTCATATAAGATAATAAATTTCTGAAAATTTGAATTGAAATTGGTTTTAAATTATCAGTCATTTTTAAAAAAGGAATATCTATTTCTTTATTTTGCCAAGACATTATTTTTTCAGTTGATAATTTTATAAAAAATGAATTTCTTGGATTTAAAAGAGGTGTTAATATATTTATGTCTATGTTTATAAATTTATTTAATAATTCTGAGGGAGCATTGTCAGCTCCTGAAAAACAATCTGGAGATAATTCTTTTTCTCTATTTTCCATTATTTTTTCTATGTTTTCTATTAATGGATTTTCTTCCTCAAATTTCTTCATCTCTTCTTTTTTTATTGTTTTTGATGTTGATATTTCTTCTATATTTATATTATTTATTTCATCTTCTATTATTAAAGGAATATTTCTCATTTTTTTTATTTATTTGTTATTTTTTTATTTTTAAATAAATTAATATTTCAAAAATTAATTATAACAAATAATTAAAATAAATGAAAAAATATTATTGAGTTTCACTATATAATTCATAAGTATTTTTAGTAATTAAATGAACATTATTTTTCATATCATAAACCACTTGAATTCCATTTTCAACTTCAACAAAAGCACTTTCTTTTTGAAATAAAAATTGAAAATGAGTAGAAATATTAGGAATAACAATATCACAATCTCTAATTTTCATTTCTTTAGTATTTAAAACTAAAGAACTATCAACATAATTATTTCCATCAAATCCTCCTAATAATAAAATTTCTTTGTCATTATTATTATCATCATTATCATCAATAAATTTGCAACAAGCTAAGGAACTTAAACTAATTTGTTCATTAATATATACAACTTCAAATTTATCTAATTTATTTATATTTATTCTTTCTATTGAAGATAGATTTATTCCTTTTTTTGGTGAAAAACCAAAAAAAACATAAATATAATTATCAAAATACATTGAAGCAAATTCTTGTCTTTCTTCATTTAATGAAGGAATTATTTTCCATTCTGATTTTTTTATATTATTTATTACTTTTAAACTTTCACATTTAATTTGATTATTACCTCCTAATAAATATATTGATTCTGTTTTATTACAATACACCATTGCTCCATAATAATGAGAAAATAAAGTATTGTTTATTAAATAAATACTATTTGAAGGATAATCATAATAATAAAATTTATTAAATTTTTTCCCTGATAAAATATATAATTTATTATTTAAATTTAATTGAGTTATATCACTTTCTGATGACATATCTTTTTTAAAATTTGATTTATCTGAAAAGATTTTTTCTTTAAATGATTGAGTTGTTAAAGAAAAAATTATCATTTTTCTCTCATCTTTTATTTTAAATAACATTTTTTCATGAGAAATTAATGAATTACTCATTATACTATTATTACTAAATTGATTTGTTTTTAATTGTTGACTTTGAAAAATATTATTGTTTGTTAAATTTTTTTCTTGATTATTATTTATTAAATTTAAAGATTTATCTTGATCAAAAAAAGATTGTGAATTATTTAAAATTTGACTTTTTTGAAAATCTCTTTGTGAATGAATAATAGAATTATTAAAATTATTACTATAATTTAAATTCATCATTGAATTATTCATTGTTAAAGAAGGATGTGAATTAATATATTTTTTTTTCATAATATTAAATTTATCTTTCATTTCTTTTAATATTACTTGATTAAAAATTTGAATATCTTTTATAGTTTTAGTATAATGAATTAAAAGGTTTTTTAACTCAGTATATCTTTGTAATATTTCTCTACTATTTTTAACTAAAGATTTTTTTTCTGAAAAAATTTGTTCGAAATTACCATCAGTATTTATATTTGCATATTCTTGAATCACTTTTTCAATATCATCTTTTAATCCAGTAAATTTATCTAAATCAGTTATATTTGAAATATAATCAATTTGAATTTGTTTAATATCTTCTAATTCATTTTTTAAATATTCATATATTGAATTTATATTTCCTGTTTCATTTTGCATATCATAATTCCAATAATCAAAAAATTGAAAAGCTTCATCATTAATTATTTTTTCATCTAATTCAGCTGCATAATCTTTTAATGTTGATTTAATATAATTTGAATATTCTTCTATTTTTATTATTTTATTTGAATGTGTGATATGCTTTTTTTTATTATAACAAAACTCACAAACAAATTCATCACATTTATCACAAATATATGTTGCTCCGTTTTTACATTTACAATAATATTTAAATACTTCTTTTTCTTTTTTTTTCTTTATTAATTTATCTGTTATTTCTATTTTTACTTTCCTGCCTTTGAAAATTTCTTTTAATTTTGTTGAGTCTTGAAAATTTATTATTTCATTTTTATAATAGATAAATACTTTATTTATATCATATATTTTATATTTTCCACATATCATTAATTTAAGTTGATGTAATTCAGATTCTAAAGGTAATTTAAATGCTTCTGTATCACTTTTTTTCTTATATATTACGTCAAAGGAAATTAAACTCATTTATTATTTAATTAAATTTGAAATTATTTTTATTCAAAAAAATAATTTATTTTTTAATCTTTTTAAAACTATATCCTTAAAGTTTATAATATAAATATTAAAAATTAATTATTTTTTTAACTCTTTAAATCAATCATCTATTTAATTTACAAATGAACGATTCTTTTAACAATTTAAAAAAGTGAATCTTCATCAAAATTATCAACAACAGAATCTCTATTAATAATAGAAATATCTTTAATCTTATTTTTAAAGATTGAATCTTTATTTATAAAACTTTGATCATCCAAAGAAAATTCTTGTTCAAAATATTTATGACAAACATTAATTGGAAGAAAAATTCTAGGTCTTTGATCAAAAACAACAAAGAAATTAAAATAAAAAGTAATTTTTAAACTATATTTACATTCAATATAATTTGTAGAAACAGAATTAATTAAATCTTGAATTTCAATGTTTTGATAAGGATTTTTAAATGTTCTTAAATCAAAATTTTTTAATTTAGAATCTTCAATTTTTAAAAGAAAATTTCTTTGTCTTTCCTGTCCTGATTCAACAATCCAACTAAATATATTTCGCTCTATTATTTGTCTTTCTGAAAATTCATTTTCATTTCTAAAAATAATATCTCTAATTAAATTAATTTTAATTTCTTTAATATTATATTTAGAATTATTATTTACATTTACAGCTAATTCAAGATATTCTCCCATCTTAATATTATTTTGTTTCAATTTAACAGAAGCTAAACAATTCCCTAAATTTATAAATTTCAATATATTTATATTGCTTCCAAATTGAATAAAATTAGATGGAGAATATTTTCCAATTGATTTAATAATAATTAATTTTTTATTTACATGATTTTCTTCTAGAGAATGAAGTTCAGCAATTAAAAAATATCTAATATATATATTATAATTAAAACCATTAAATTCAAAACTTGAATTTAAATTATATGGAATTTGAAAAGAAAAATTTGAATCAAATTTATCATAAAGTTCTATGTTTTGAGTATTTATAATTTTTTCTCTTTTAAATTCTATTTTTTTTGAATTATGATACCAAAATTCTTTCATTATTAAACTTAATTTAACAATTGAAATGACAGGAGGATTCTCATATAAAAAAATTATTTTTCCTTTTATCATTTCTCCACTGAAGAACATTGATTTGTTTTCTTCTAGTTCGAGTTTAAATTGGGTTTTGTCATTTTGACTTGACATTTTATTTTATAATAATTTAAAAGATTTTTTTTTTTTTAACTTTTTTTCAATTAATTTTTTTCAATAAATTAAATAGAATAATATTTTTGAGCAAGATATAACAATAAAATGAGTATAATTTCAAGAAGTTTTCTATTTATCATTGATTTTTTTAATATTATACTAATTTTAAAGTATTATTTCTAAAAAAAAAATTTAATTTAATATTGAATTATATCATAAGATTTTAAATATAAATGTTTTGATTAAAATGTTTTTTTTCATTTAATAAAAAGAGGAAAATGTAAAATTTATTATTAATAAAAATATAAAAAAATGGATAATGAAAGGAATATTTTAGAAATAAATATAAAAGAAAACAAAAAAGTATTTTTTAATATAGAAAAAATAGAAGGGATAATAACTCTCAAAAATTCAAATCTATTTTCTAATATTCAATTATATTTATTAAAAAAAGAAAAGTGGAAAAGAAAAGATGGAAGTGAAATAGAAAAAGAAACAAAGATAAATGAAAAAACAATAGAATTTATTGATTCAGATATTACAAATTTTTATTTTGAAATTCCAGAAAATATAAATCCAAGTTTTGAATTTCCAGGAATAAATGATTATTTTTATATAAGATATTATTTATGTGCTGATCACTTTAAAAATAATGGTATATGCTATAATGATCAAAAATTAATTTTTATAAAAACAATAAGTAAAAAAAATGAATTTCTTAAATTAAATTTTGGAGGAAATATATGTAATTGGTTATCTAATAAAGGTTGCTGTAATGCTACAGTTTCAATTAATAAAAATAATTTTGAAATAGGAGAAAAAATCGAATTTTCAATTAAAATAGAAAATAAATCTAGTCTTAATGTAAATAAACTTAAAGTTTGTTTATTTAGACATATAAAATTAAAAGGATTAAAAAATAATTATATTCAAAATTTAAAATTAAGTAAATGTTGGATTAATTGCTTAATTTCTAGTGGAGAAGAAAACGATTATAATCTTCTTTTACAAATCCAAGATAAAATGAAAGAAAAAATTGACGAGGAAAAATTTAAAAATATTTATGGTGAAAATATTCAAATAAATGATTTAATGAATACTGTTTTATCTGATATTATTGAATGCACATATAGTTTAAAAATTACCATTTATTTTAATTCTATTTTTATAAATAATTCAAGACCTAGAATTTTTGTTCCTATTAATATATGCCACAAAAATTATGATGATTATGATAAAAATTGGAATAATAAAAATAATAATACTATTATTAAAAATCAAAAGAATGAAAAAAAACCTAATTTAGATATTTCTAATATGATAAGTGTTAATATTCATGATAGTTTTGTTGAAAAAAATGAACAAACTTTATTATCTATTATTAACAACTTTAAAGAACCATAAAGAAGATATTTATTTAGATTAAAATTTGAAAAAAAATCCATAATACCTTACAAATTATAATTAGGACATATTTATTTTGTTCCTAAACAAATAATATCTTAAATAAATATATATTAAGCAATAAATTATTTTAAACATTAAAAAAAAATTAAAAAAGAAGAAAATAAAAATTATAAACACTTAGATTAAAATAAATTTAATTATTATAACTAACAGAATAAACTTCAAATCCAGTAACAGTGAAAAATTTATTTCCTCCAGTCATTTCATAATTGTCAGGAATAGAGTAAGAAGAAGATTCACTAAAACTACAACTATTAGAAGTGCATTTATCCCAAATGCATAAATCACTTAAACCAAAAAGAAAATACTTTTTATCAGAAACAAAAGAATAATTGTTTTCTTCTTTTTTAATATTATATCTTTCCTTTTTATCTAAAGAAAAAAGAAAAGCAGAATGAGTTAAATGATATTTACCTGAACTATCCCAATCAATTGGATTATATCCTCCAAAAATTTTATTATTTGCTTTTATTATTATTATTGTTGCTCCTTTTTTATCTACTTTATTATGAAAATTTATTATTGAATCTTCTTCTTTATATGTACTATATAATAAAGAAAAGTTTATTTTTTTTTTTGAATTTATTAATCCTTCTATTATTTTTGAGTCATCTATATTTATTATATTTGATTCTTTTATACTTCTTGTTAAATTATCTATTGTTCTTCTTATTGTCTTTTCCATTATTGTATTTTGAAGTTTTATTTTTTTCATTTCTTCTTTTAAATCTTTAACATCTTTTTCTAATTTTTGTACAGTTTTATTTAATTCATTTTGATTTTCTATTCTTTGATTAATTGATGTTCCTCTTTTTTCTTCAAGAGGAATCATAAATGTATGATTAATTAATGTTTGATCATCACAATATTTTAATTCTATAAAGTTTTCTTCTTTTGACAAATTCATTTTTTTTTCTTTTATTAAAGTATATAATCGAGAGAATGGATTTTCAACATCTAAAAATAATAAATGCTTTTTCAGATATTTTTTCAAATATTTTTTAGATGATTGGGAATTCAATAACTTTATTGAAAGGATTAATTCTTCTGATTTAATTGAAAATATTATTTCGTAATTTTCTTGGTTGATTTCTACTTTAATTGGATTCGATTCTCTAATCCTATAATTTGACATTTTAATTTTTAAATTATTTATTAGAAATATTATCCTAAGTTAGATTTTTAATTAAATGTTTTTTAAAACATAAAAAAAATTTAATATAATATTAGAACAAATAAGAACATAAATAATTATATCAATAGCAAACCTTAACTCAATAACTTTTTAAATATTTTCGATTTGAAAAATCAAAAAATAGAAAAAAAAAAATTAAAATATTATATAATTTTTAATATTTATCCATTTTAATATATATATAAAATAAAATAAAAAACAAATTTTTCCAATGGACTTATCAAAAGTGAAAATAAAAGGAGTATCATTGTTAAATAGGAAGAGAATAAGAGTAAAAGTAGATTTAATAAAGACAATCCAATCACAAGATCAGCCAATGTTAAAGAAAAAAATAATTTTTCAATTAGGAGAACTCGATATAAAAACAGCAATTTCATTAACAAAACTTTCAGATTCATTTCAAATGAATATAAACAATTCATTTAAATATAATGATAATAATGAATTATATATTGCATTTCCAAATTTAAAAAAAATGTTGAAAAAATCAAATGAAGAATTTGGAGGAAGAATAAGAGCAAATTATAAATATAAATATATTCATCAAAAACAAAGTGATGTTAATATTACTGAAAAGGATTATTCTAAATTAAATGATGAAATTTATATTAATGATGTTATTGCTAATTTTTGTTTTAAATTAATTGAAGATAAATATTCTTCTAATGGAATTAATGATATTTTATCTTTGAAATCTTTTTTCTATAATTTTTTACAAAAAGAAGAAAATTGCAGACTCAATACTCCTCTTTATAATTTTGATAGAACTAATTTTCAGAAAACTAAATTAAATATATTTAATTTTAAAATTGTTTTAGTTCCAATTTGTGAAAAGATGCATTGGAGCTTTATAGTTATTAGGAATCCTAAAAATATGAAAAATATATTTTTAAGAGCTAAAAGAAAAAAAGGAATTTTTACTTTAAATCAAACTTTTATTTCTATTTTGGAAAATAATCAAATTGACAATAGTAAAATTAAAAATAATAAAATGAATGTTTGTATTAAAGAAATAAAAGAAGAAATAAAAAATAATTCAAAAATGTTAGGAAGTAAAAATAATGAAAATAACATTCTAACTTTTCAAAATAATATAATGGATATTGATGAAGAAAAAAATGATCAAAATATAAATGAAAAAGAAATTAATGACAAAAATATATGTGACAAAAAAAATTTGACAGAAAAACAAATGGTAAATGATCAAATTGCAATTAAAGACATTGGAAAAAAAATAAATACTAATGATTTAAATGAAAAAAGTGATAATTTAAATAAAAATAATAATGTAAATGAAATAAATAATAATTTTATTAATGAAGAATTTAAAGAAAAATTGGATATTTATTTTAAAAATCAAGCATACAATGTAAATTTATTAAATAATTTCTTTCTCTTTCAAAAATGTAAGAACGGTGAATATAAGAATAATAATTACGTTAATATAATTGAAAATGTTGAAACAAATAAAAATGAAGAATTGAATAAGAAAGAAGAAATATTAAAAAATAATGAATCAATAATCAATAAAATCCCAAATAAAGAAATATTAATTGTTCAAAATGTAAATAATGAAAATCCAAATTCCTTTCTAAATTCTTTAAATATATCAAAAGAAAACCAAAATAATGAAAAAGAAAATATTTCAAATAGAACTTTAAATATAAAAATAATAAAAAGATACATAACTCTAGAAATAAAAAATGAAATATCAATTCAATTATTATCAAAAGAGAATTTAGATTATCCAGAAATATATTATTTAGACAGTATAAATCAAGAAAATCCAAAAGCAATAATATTAATAAAAAAGTTTTTATTTTATGAATATAATTTAATTTATTCAGAAGAAACAAAGAATTTAAATATTATAGATTGTATATTAAATTATCATTATTTAATCAATAATTATGTTCCTAAAGTTCCAAAACAAGTAAATTCATATGATTGTGGAATTTATATGATAATTTTTGCAGAAATGGTTTTATTTAATCAAGAAATGTTTTTTACTAATGGAAAAAAATATATTCATAAACAAAATTATAATTTTAATCCTTATATTTTTGAAAATAAACAAAGAATTACTAATGCTGATGTTAGTTATTGGTTTTTTCATAAAATTATTGAAAATAAAAGAAAAGATTTTCAAAAGTTAATTGATAATATTAAAATTAATCAAGATAAAGCTATTAATGATTTTTTTAATAATGAAAAAAAAATTTTTGAAGAAATGATTCATGAAAGAAATATGTTAGTTGTTGATTCTTGGACTAAAGAAAGAGATGATGGAAAAAATTTTGTGGATGAAAATAGATTTATAAATCATATAATTAATAATAATATTTAAAATTATAAAATTAAGCAAATCACATTTTTTTAAAACAATTATAAATATATACTTTATATTAATTAAATTAAAAATTTTATTTTTTGAAAATTATATTTTAATATTTTATTTCTTTTTTTTATTTAGTATTATCAGAAAGTAATTCATTAAATATTTAACCTCTGACATTCAATTATAATTAGAATTAGTTATATCAGTTTGTTTGATTGAGGAGTTTTAATAAAAGAATTTAATTCATACATTTAAACAATATTTATTTTTCAATATTAAATAAAAAATGTCAATTGTAGAAAATAATATCACTAATAATTTATTTAATACTTCTTTTAATCCTTTTGATGAAAATTTAATAAGTATAACTAGAAATTCTTCAAAAACAGGAAAAGATTTTTTTTTTAATAATCAAGAAAAGAATTTTTGTTTAAGTCAAATACATAAAAATTTTATGATAAATAATTTAAAAAGAAAAAGAGAATATTTATTTAAATTAATAAAGAAAAATTTAAAAACATCAAATTCTTTCTATTCTATTAATAATAATTTAATTACTCCAATAACAAATTATTCAAGTTTTCAAAAATTTAATGAATCAATAAAAAAACCACTTCCAAAAATAAATAAAAAAATAAAAGTAAATAATTCAAAAAAAGAAATTGAAGAAGAAAAATTTATAAGAGATTATTATTATGAAGAAAATAAATTATTAGAATTAAAGCATAATAAACTAAGAAGAAATTATTCAATTAATTGTTTAAGAAATAATAATTATAAAAAGCCAATAAAAGAAGAATTTCAATTTTTTGGAAGTTCATCATCTAAATTTTTAAACAAAAATAATAATAATGAAAAAGTTGGTCCAGGTTCTTATTTTAAAGAAAATGAATGTTTCACAAAAAAAAGAATATTTAAATATAATCCAAAAGTAATTAAATTAAGAAAAAGTGAAAGTGAAAATAATATGATTCCAGGTCCTGGAAATTATAATATTGCACATAATTTTTTAAAAAAAAATTTTTCGAATATTCATTCTTTTAATTCTTGTGAAAAAAGATTTAAAGAAAAACATTTAAATGAAAATTTTCCTGGTCCTGGGAATTATATAAAATTAAATGAATGGAATAATAATAATAATAATAATAAGAAATATATTTATAAAATATTAAAAGATAAAAAAAATAAAAAAGAAGAAAAAGATCGTTTTTCTACTTTTGATTATGATTCAAATATTTATTCTATTGAGAAAAAAAATGAAAAAAAAATGAAATTAAATTTAAATAATTTTGCTCCTTTTGGAATTCAATCAAAAAAATTTGAAAAACAAAAATATTCTACTGGAGAAAATATTGGTCCTGGGACTTATACAAAAAATATTATTAATTATGTTAAAAAAAATAATAGAATTATTTATTATAAAGAAAAAGAAGAAATTTTTAATAATCAAAATAAATTAAATTTACCTAATTATTATGGTGAAGATAGTTATTTTGATTGGCATAAAAAATCCTATAATATTCAATATGTATAAATAATATTTTTTTTTTATTTATTCTATTATTATAATTTTTTTAAATAAATTTTATTTAAAATTTAAAAGTTTTATTTGTTTTAAAACTAATTGATTTTGAATTTCTTGAATTTTTATTTTTATCATTTCTTAAAATTTGAATAATATCATTTTTTAATTTATCAAATTTAGAAATATTATTTTCTCCTATTTTAATACTAAGTAAATCAGATTTATAAGTATAATTTATTTTTTTTGATTTATTTTGATAAGGTCTTATTCCCTTTAAACGTTCTGTATAATCTTCCATTTCACTATATTTCTTTTTAAAATTATCATTATCATTTTTTATTTTTCTATTAAATTTAAATAAAGGATTATTATCTGATTCATTTGAAGGAATATCAAAAATTGTTCTTGATTTTAAAAAATTTTTTGTTTCATTTTTTATTTTTGAATCTATATTCATTGGCAAATCTTCATAAAAATTTTTTTTCTTTGGTTGCTTCTTTATTAAATCATACATTAATAATTTTTGATCTGATAATTTTGAACTATAAGAATTATTATTGTTAAATAATTTGTTTTTCAATGAAGATAAATTATTAATTTCTTTTGAATTTGAATTTGAATTTAAATTATTTATTTGATTATATAAATCAGCAAATTTTCTGTTCATATTAAATTCATGAGGATTCATTTTAAAAAATAAGAAATAAATAAATTTTAAAAATAAGTAATTTAATATATTTATATTAATATTTATTTCAATTTTTTTTATAATATTATTTATTTATCAATTTCCAATTTCATTGTTGAATTTATGATACATTATTTGGAGAAGTAATTTTTATTCAATAATTTTTCATTTTTGAAGAATTATTTCTTTTCATTATATTAAATATATTATGTAAATCATCAGTATTATTATTTACTTTAATATTATGATTGAAATAATATTCTTTTTTATAATTATAATTGCCTGAATAACATTTAATAAATTTTTTCTCCTTTTAATAACTTTCTTAAAATTTTAATCACATTTAAATTTTCATTTATTAATTCAAAATCAGAAAGAAGTTCAAATTATCTTTTTGCCTTTCAGCATATATTAAATAAGGTAAAAAAAATAACCAGAACAATATAATTTTTTTTCATTTTTAAAGTTCTTTTCATTATAATTTTATTATGTTCACCAAGAAAAAGATGAAGATTATAATCTTTCAATAAATTTTTTCTTTTCAAATTATTATTACTTAAATATAAAGTAATGATTTAATGGTCCAGAAGTTCTATTTTAGAATTAGAAATTCCACACTGGTAATTAATATTATTATAATTAAAAGTAATTTATTTGGAGCAGCAGAAAATTCTTTTCCTAATTTTTTTTATTTTTTTCATATCTTCAATTAATTTGATTTTCAGGAATAAGAAAATCATTAATTAATTTTAAATGATATTGATTTTGAGAATAGAAAAAATTAAAAGAAACAGCCAAAACAGTAATTAATTTAATAATACCACTTAATGTTGCAGTATAATCTTGAATTTTAGAAAATTTTCTTTAATAAAAAAGAGTGTTTTCAGTACAAGAAACTGTAAAAGCAATAAAAGTATCTTTAACTGTTGTTTCATTATTATTAATTCTTAAATCATTATCATATCTCACATTACTAAATTGGAAAAATGTTTCTTCTTCATTTAAATTGAAAAATAATCCATTATCAGTTATATATTTAATATTATTTATAAACATTCCAATTCTTTTATGAACACTTAAAGATATCATAAATCTTTCATTAAAAATATTTGGAACTTTCAAAATTGTTCTTGATGAATTAATTCCATCATTAACAGTTCTAAAATCTAAGTATACATTATATAAAATATAATTAATTTGTAACAATTATTATTTTGATTAATATTACATTTTCTAATGTAGAAATTATAATAAGAAAAAGGTAAAATATTACCATAAATACCATAAACAGTGAAATTTGATTTTCTAATTTGAGGATAATAAAAAGTATTTAAATCATTCATATTATAAAAAAGATTTTTATAAGACCAAAATGTTTATTAATATCACATTTTTCAATTAATAAATCAATATCATGTTGTCTAAATTTTTCAATTGATCCTTCTGAAGAATTTGTTCTTCCACACCAAAATTTAAAGTTATTTTATATAATTTATCATTATTATTATATGGTATATTATCTTTTTCACTTAATCTAAATAAAAACGGAACTTCTGTTAATTGAGTTAAATTAAATATAATGATGATTCTATTGATGTTATTAAAGATTTTGGGTCTTGGTTTATTAATTTTATAAAAAAATATATTCCTGCTGATGTTATCAAAAATATTGAGATTAAACATTTTATTCCTCCATATATTGTTTTATTTCAAATTTCACCTTTTCTATTAAAAGTTAAATGTGATTCTTCTGATATGTAATCAAATGTTTTAAAATAATTCATTTTTATTAATTATTATATATTATTAATTAAAATTATTATTTTTCTTTAAATATATAAATTCCAATAATAAAAAATTAATTAAAAAACTTAAAAAAAAATGGAAAAAACAGCTTTTTCTGAGAAAGAAAATCATCGTTTCAAAATAATAAAAAAGAGGAATCCATGGATAAAAGAAGAAGATGATTATATTAAATTTTTAGTATCAAAATATGGGAAAGGAAACTGGAGTGTAATATCAAATGAACTAAACAATAAATTTAAGAATAAAATTAGAAGTGGTAAACAATGTAGAGAAAGATATCATAATCATTTAGATCCAAAAATAATAAAAAATATATGGAATGAAGAAGAAGAAAATATTCTTTTAAAAAAACAATATGAATTAGGAAACAAATGGAGTGAAATTGCTAAATTTCTTCCTGGAAGAACTGATAATTCTATTAAAAATCATTTTTATTCAAAATTCAGGAAATTTATTAGAAAAATAATGAAACAAATTATAAAAGAAAAAATTTTTGTGAATAATGGGATTGATATTAATAAATATAATACAGAAAAAATTTATTTTTTAATGAAAAAAAATAAAATTCCTTATGATGCTATTAATAAAGATTTAATTATTAAAATGATTTTTAAAAATGAAAAAATTAATTATAGCTGTTCTAATAGTGATGATGAAAAAAAAGTAGGTTTTTATTCAAATATAACTAGTAAAAATTTAAAAAAACAAAGAATAAAAAAAGGGAATTTAAAAAAGAAAAAATTAAGGATTAAAATATATGATGAAGTAAAAGATAATAATCAAAATGATTTATATTCTCCTTTAAGTATTAAAACTTGTTCTGGAACACCTTTTGCTACTCAATTTATTAATAGAAAAAATAATATTATTGATTTAACTGATAAAATTATAATATATGATAATGATTGTAATTGTAATTTTAGTATAAAAGTAGATACTTATGAAAATAAGTTAAATGAAAATATTAACCCTAGTGAAAAAATTAAATTTTCTTCTCTTTGGAATAAACTAGAATAAAATAACTTATATATTATTCTATTATAAATATATATAGTATTAATTAAATAATATATAATAAAACTTATAAATATATGATTAATATTTAATGAAAAATAGTTTTAAATATTTTTTTTAGTTACCCTTAAAAAATATGAAAAATTAATAATAAATTTTAAAAAAAATGAAAAGAAAATAATTAATTAAAATATTAAAAATTGAACAAGTTATTCTCTTATTTATTTTATCTACATTATCTTTTATTTAAAGAAAATAAACAGTTAAAATTTCTTTGATAATCTCATTAGAAAGAAAAATTTCCTCATCATTGAGTGATTTAAGTGATGATCATAAAAAATTAAGTGTTATTTGAAAATGTTTTTTTCTTATATAGTTTTCAAATTCATTTTTAACAGTAAATTATATTTTTTTAATTCCTATTCTCTTATTGCTTCATTCATTTAAATAATTATGGAAAGAATATTACTTTTTTCATTAATTATATATATTATTTATAAATAATTTTAAATATGCAATAAAAAGTTCATATATTTATTTTTTTATTTAGAAAATTAAATTTTTTATGCAATTCATCTTTTTAATTTCATTAATACTTCTATTAATTTCATTACCTTCAGTTATTATTTATATACTTCTCATTATTTTATCAAAGACAATACTTAAAACATTAACTTTTAAACAAATAGGATATTTAAAATATAAAGATATAAACTTCTATATTGATAATAATTTTTTTTTTCTTGGAGTTCATATTGATTATTTTAGAATATATTTAATATGGTTAAGATTTAGAATAAATCCAAATGGATTGAAAGTAACTTTTACTTTAAAAAATAATTTATCTTCTTCGATAAAATCATCTAATATTAATAAAAAAAGTTCTGATTCTTTTGTTATTCAAAGAAATACTAATCCTGAAAAAAAAACAGGAATTTTATATGACATTAAAGAAAAATTTTTTAATATTATTAAAGAAAAATATATTGAAAATCATTTAAATAAAGAAGAAAAAAAACAATTATTACAAGAAGAAGAATATGTTGATAATTTAATTAAAAAAACAGATATTTCTGAAAAAGATAAAATATTAAGAAATATTTTGGTTTTTTTTGATTTACTTTTACAAGAATTTGAACTAAATTTTAAATTAAGTGAAAATGATTTTTTTTATTGTATATCTTTGAAAAAAGGAGTTTTTGGTGTTGTTAAAGGATTAAATAAACATAAAGAAATACATCTTATGGTTTTAATATTTAATTTAAAAGTAACAGAATATATTAATACAAAAAATATAAAATTTAAAAAAGGAGAAAATATTAATCCTTTCAAAATTAAAAATATTAATAATATAGAAAACGAACAATTAAAAAATTCTTTATATAATGTTTCAAATGAATATGCTGAATTTAATATTATAGATATTCAAAAAATTTTTGTTAATTTTAAATTAGAATATGGTTTTTATCCTATTTCAAATTTATCTATTAATAATACAATTAATCTAAAAGTTGAAATTGAACATTCATATATAAAAATATCTTCAAGAGCAATTAATACTATAATGAAGTTAATAAGTGAAATAATTAAATTTAATATTTTTCTTGAGTTAAAAAGCAATAATGAAAAAAAAAATTTTGATATTTTAAGTCAAATTTTAGAATCTAAAGAAATAAAATTTAAAATTGAATGTGTAGAAGAAATTTTATTAAATATGATTTCAGATGAAATTAAAAAAATAAAAATAAAATTAACAGATTTAAATATAAATTTATTAAGTGATAATCAGAATTATAATTTTAGTGGAATTCAAATTTCAAATATTCAATTTTCAAAAAGTAATTCATTTAATTTTTTTTATGACAATACAAAATTAAAATTATTGAATTCTCAATCAATAATAAAATTAAATGATTTAATAATATCATCATCAAAGTTAGATAAAATAATTTTAGAAATAGAAAATTATTCTCTTAATTTTAATTCAGAAGTTATTTATTATCATCAAATAAGAGAAGCTCAAATTTTAAGTAAATTTGAAAGTGTTTTACCAAATTCAAATATTATAATTTCAAAGAAAGAATTAGATAAATATTTTGAAATTTTATTTAATGTTTTATCTTCTATTGATAAACTGGAATCATATTCTTCTAATAATATTTTTGAATCTAAATATAGAGAAGAACCTTATGAACAGAATATTATAAATATGAATTTTGATAATGTTAATATTATTATTCATGATGATATTATTCAAAGTGAATTAAATAATTTTTCTATAAAATTATTAATTGATGAAAGAAAAAATAAAGGTTGTGTTTTTAATATTGATTTTACTCCTATATATCTTAATTTTTTTAAAAAATATTCAACTTTATATTCTTCAAATTGTATTATTAACGGATTAAAATTATCAATTATTGATGATTTAAAAACTTCTAATATTCATATTAAATTTGATGATACTTTATTATTAATTTATGATGATATACTTATGGATATTATGAAATTTATATCTTCTTTTTTAACATTTAGTCATAAATATAATTTGAATAAAAAATTAGTAATTGAAAAAGAGAAAAATAAATTAAATAAAGATATTTTATTCCTTGATTTCCCAAAAATTAATTTGTATTATTATGTATATTTTAATGATTTATTTAGTTTAAAAATAAATGATTTTAAATTCGTAATTGATGAAATTATTTCAATTCCAAAAATGTTAATTTATCACCAAAATTTAGATAATGTTTTTTTAAAAAAGAAAACTTTAATTTTGAATTTAACTAAAAGTAATATTAGATTTAATCCAGAAATAAATGAGATAAATATAGAATTTGGACCAACAAATTTAAATATATATTCTTTTAATTTAATTTATACTATAATTTCTATTATTAATTATTATCAATTTTTCCCTGAATGGATTGATTTTCATATGAATTATAAATATAAAAATGATGAGGATTATAAAATAATTGTAATTGATGAATTAGAACAAAAAGATAAATGTAATATTCTTTTAAATGAAATTAATATTAATATAAATCAAAGTTTAATTTCAAATTGCTCAATTTTTCAAACTAATCCAGAAAATATATTAAATTTTCCTTCAAAAACTTATTCTTATTTAGATGATATTAAATGTGAACAAATTCAAATTAAAATTAAAGGTTTTTATTTAGAAAATGAAAATATAAATCAAAAAGATTTGAATAAAGATTTTAATAATGATAATAATGAAGATGATTCTGAAAGTTTAAATGAATTGAAATTATATGTAAATGAAGATAATAATAGAATTATTTATCAAAAGAATATATCTTATTATAATAAAATTACTCTTTTTCAAAATAATAATATTAATTTTAATTTGATTGATATTTATTTTGAAAATTTAAATATTATTCATATAGAAAATCTAAGAATCGAAGTTGAAGACACTTTAATTTCTGATATGTTTGATGTTAATAAGTTAAATTCTGTTTTTTTTATTTATAAAACTTATTCAATTTTTAATAAAAAAATTCAATCTAGAAAAACAAAATATGAAAATATAAGTGTATATACAAATAATGCTAAAATATTTTTAAATGATATAAGAATTGTTGACAAAATTTTTCTTTTAGTTGTTGATTTTATTGAAAAAAGAAAGAAATATCCTTTTCAAATAAATGAAATAAATAATTTTGGAACTGAAGAGAAAATTCAACAATATGATAAATTATATTTATATATAAATAACATTCAAGGAATAATTACATGTTTAGATCCAAAAACAAATGAGTTATACAATAAATTATATTTAAATATTAATTATTTAGGGATGACAAAAGAGAATGAAAATGATATAAATAAAATTCAATTATCTCTATATTATCTTACATTTGGATTCAATTTCAGCAAAAATAATGATTATCCATTATTAATTTTACCTATTCTAGAAGTGAATATAAATGGAGATATTATTAAAGTAAATCTGCCTAGTAATTGTTTAAGAAAAATAAAAAATATTGACAAAACATTTAGAGCAAATAATTATATCGGAAATAATAAATTAGATATTTTTATCTTAAATACTCAAAGTTTTACTATTTTTATTAATTTTCCTTATTTAGAAACCTTTTCTAAGATAATTGAAAATTTATATAAAAGATGTGAATTGATTCAAAAGTTTAATTTTAATGCTAATAATCAAATATCAAAAGAAATTATAAATAGTGAAAATTTATCAACAATAAAAGATGATTATAAAACAAATATATTAGATAGAAATACATTTTCCCAGAAAAAATCAAATGATATTTTCTTGAATGATAATAATATCATTAATGAAAATATAAATGAAAATAAATCAATAAAATCAATAATTTCAGAAAAAAATAAAGAGCAATCAAATATTTCAAGTAAAAAAATAATAATGACAGTATTTGATATTAAATTAATATACTTATTGAATTATAAAGATAATTATGATTCAACATTTGCTTTTCATAAAGAAATAAAAGAAAGAGGATATTTTGGATATATTTTAAGATTGTATAATGCATCAATAAAATATACAATTAACTTAATCAATGAAATTGAACAATATGATGAATTAAATGCTAATATATATTTATTTACTATATCTTGTTTAAATGAAGATAATTTAATTGATGAAAAATTTTTTAGATATGATAAAGATATTTCAAATGAAAAATTTATGAATTTGAAAATAACAAAAAATTTTTATGAATTTATGGAAATTTCAATTGAAAAATCTTTTAAATATTTATTGATAAATAATATTTTTGATAATAAAAAAGAAAATAAAATATTTGAATATTATTACAATGATTATTCATTATATGAAGATAATTTTGAAGAATTGAAATTTGATTTTAATAATACTTTAGTAAAAATATATAATATAAATTTAAAAAGAGATTCATCAGATGAAAAAAAATTAGAAGAATTAAATATAAATTTAAATGAAATGAAAGTAACATGGAATAAATTAAATATGGATATGGTAAATATATTAATTTTTGAAGATATATTAAATATTATAGATAATATATTATTAAAAATTTATCCTATAGAAGAAGAAAAAGATGAAAAAGATAAAATATCAGAAAAAACTTTTGATTTAGGAAGATTTAATTTTATTTTTGAAATAAATGATTTTCAAGTATGCATTGAAAATGAATTAACTTATTCTAAAGTTTTACTAGCAACAAGGTCAAAATGTGTTTTTGGAATAAAGAAGTTATGTATGAATGAAAAGAGTAAAACTTTTAAAATGGAATTAATAATAAAAGATTTATTACTTTTTATTCCTCCTTTCAGTAATCAACATATAATTTATTTTATTGGAAATTCATCTGATAATAAATATTATTTAGATGATTCTTCCTTTAATCAAATGGTGAATATACCAAATATTTCTTTTTCAATTAAAGAACAAATTAATAATATTAAAAATAAAAACAATAATAATATTGAAATATTTACTTATATAAATATTAAAATTGATAAATTAATAGGAGATTTTAGTAAAGAATATTTTGAAGCTTTTATGAATATTATTAAAGTTTTTATTTTTAATCGAGGTGATACTTATGCTGAAGAAAAAATATCTATTGATAGTAGAAATGAAGATTTAATTAAATTCAAAATTAAAGAAATTAAAAGTAAAATTATAGATAAAATTAAAATAAAAAACACAAAAAAAAAAATAAAACAAATTTCTTTTTCTTTAGATAAAATTATTATGACATTAAAAAAAGAGAAAAAAGAAAATATTAAATTAGAAATGAAAAAATTTGAAGGTGAACATATAATATATAGTGATTTATCATCAGAAACATTAATAAATATATATGATATAAATATATTTGATTTACTTAATATTAAAAATAAAATAATTTTATCTTTATTAAATTCCAAAAATTTAATAGATAAAAAAGAATGGAATGATGGTATGTATGAAAATAAAATAGAAATGTTAAGATTTAGAAGAAAAGATTCAAATATTTCAATAGGAACTGAAAGTAAATGGTATGTTTTAGATTATTTAGAAATTGGAGTAGAACCTCTTTTTATTAATGTTACTAAATATCAATGTGATTTTATTTTAGAATTTTTTTTTAATACTAATTCTAATGAAAGTGAATTAAATGAAGAAGATTTAAAAAAAAAAGTTATTGAAAATAAAAAAGTAAAAGAAAATAAAAGTGAAAAAATTGAATATCCAATTTATTTTAAACAAGTGAAAATTAATGAAACTAAATTAAACATTAGTTATTATTTTAGTGAAGGTAGTAGATGGAATTTAAAAGAAGCAAAAATTAAGTTTAGTGAATTTGAGAAAAGAGATAAATTTTATCCTTATAGTACATTAATATATAGATTTATTCATCATTTAAAAATTATTGGAATTCAAAATGTAGGAAATGTTTTAGCTTCTATTTTATTTACTTTTGATAATTCAACTAAAGAAAATAATAAAGAAAAAAATAAAGAAGAAGAAGATAAAAATTATAAAAAATTATTATTTGGTAATTTAAATGATGATAAATAGAATATTAAATTTTTGTTAATATTATTTTAATTAAATTACAATAAATAAATATAAAAAATGAGTATTTATGGAAATTTAAAAACAGATAAAAATGAAACTTATATTTTACCAAATGAAATAAATAAAATAGGAAGAAATCCATTAACAAATGTAGTAGTATTAAATCATCAAAGTATATCAAAAGATCATGCTTTAATTGAATTTTCACCCAATGGTTCTGTTTCAATTTCAGATTTAAATTCCAGTAATGGAACTTTTGTGAATGGAGAAAAAATACCATCTAATTTAAAATATAATTTAAGTCAAGGTGATATTTTAAGATTTGGAAAAGATCCTACTATATTTACTTTTAATAAATCATCAATAAATACAAATAATTCTAATAATAATTTATATAATAGTAATACCAATTATAATAATTCTAATTATAATAATTCAATGAATCCTACTCAAAGAAATAATTTACAAAGTCAAGTTTTTTATAAGCAAAAACAATTAGAAAATGTTTCTTTATCTTATACTCAATTAACAGAAGAATATAATAAATTAAATGCAAAACATACTGCATTAATGCATTATGCAAGTGATCTTCAAAAGAAAAATGATATATTAGAATATGAAATTAGAGAACAAAATTATAAAATAGAGAAATTACAAAATACTGAATTAGGTAAAATATTAATTGAAAAAGAATCAATAATAAAAATATTACAAAATGAAAATGATTTTTACAATTCAGAACTTCAGAAAATAAAAAATTCATTTAACTCAAATTCTCTTTCAAGTCAATTGGATTTAATAATAAATGAATATTTATCTCAGATAGCAAAATTAAAAAGAGAAAATGAAGAATATAAAAATTTATTTCATCATAGTGATAGAAAATGGAATGAATTAATTAAAAGAAATGATTCTCTTCAACTACAAATAAATACAATAAATAAACATTGGTCAGATGATTCAATGAAATATAATGAATTATTAAATGAAAATGATAGAAAATTAAATGAAGCTTTAAATCAAATTCCTTTATGTTATGATAAATTTAGTATTGATAAAGAACAAGCTGCAAAATATTTAGTTAATCAAGTTAATTTATATTTAAATGAAAAAACTCAAATTTTAAATGAAAATGCTATTTTAAATAGACAAATTGTAGATTTAATTAATGAAAATGATAAATTAAAAAATGAAATTACTATTATTGAAAGTAAATTTTCTAATTATGATATGAAAGAATTAATGGAAAGAAATTCTGAATTAGAAGATGCATTAATTCAATTAGAAAAAGCAAATGATGTTGAAAAAAAAATAAATTTTGAAGATACTATTAAAAGATTAAATAAAGAGATCAATCAAAAAGATCAAATAATTATTGAATTAAAAGAAAAATTAGGTAAATCAATGCATAATTCTAATTTATTTTTTGATGAAAAAGAAGTAGTACAATCTATTTCACAAGCTTTGAGAAATAGAGATAATCAAATTGAAAGATTGAAAAATGAATTAAATGAAAGAAAAAAAAATGAACAATATTATAATACAAATAATATAAGTGGAAAAGTTAATTAATAATTTATTTATTTAATTTTTTTTATAAGAAAAAGTGATGTTATATAAATATAAAATAGATTGTTTTTTAAGTTATTTAATATAATAAAACAATTAAAAAAAGAATGAACAATGACTATAAAGAAAATAATTCAACTTGTTTTTTTTGTAATTCAAAAGATTCACTTTTCAAAATAACAAATGAAGTAAATGATATATTATTTAAAATGAATTATTCAAATTTTCAAAGCCTAATATATTATAATTTACAAGTTATATTATTTAATCTTGAAAATAAAGATGAAAAATTTATATATATGTGTCATTGTTGTTTAACAAAATCAATGGATTTTCATTATTTTGGAATAGATAAATTCAAAATTGATTTTAATTATGATTTTATTACTAATTCAAAAACTGCAATTATATCATTTTTACAATTAATAGAAAATTATAAAATTTTGAGTAGAAAAATCTTAGAAATTAATTTAGAGATTTTTAGAAATATACAAAATTTGTTTAATTTTATAAGTTCTCATACTAAAATTTTTTATGAAAAATTTGGAAATAAATCAAAAATTATAATCGAACAAATATGTTCCTTAATAGGATTCTTAAGAGAAATGATTAATTTAAATTCTAATTCTAATCATTTAGAAGATAATTTCTTAAATGATATTAAATATTATATTGAAAAAATGTTTGAAAAAATTGCCTTCTATCAAATAATAAATAATCCTAATTTCGAATTTAATTATCAATTCAGTTATTCTTCTTTTTTAAATTTTTTAAGTGTTCAGAATTATAATTTAAATGTTGAAAAAAATAAACAAATTCTAAAAGAATTAACCAAAGATAATAATTTATCCAATTAAAGTTGATTATAAAAAATTATTTTTCAATTTCAAATTTTATATTGAAATTGAATATAAAATAGTATTTGTATTTAAATTATTTCTATTATTCCAATTATATTTGATTTTATTCATTATTAACATAGAATATTTGAATTTATATATTTAAAAATTATTGATAAAAGTAAAAGGTGATTGTGTGATTATAGTGATTATTGATTATAAAATGTAAAATAAATATTGAAAATAAAGTGTTATATAAAATAAAAAAAATATAATAAGTGTGTGTGTATAAATTATATCTACAAATAAATCTTTATAATATAATAAATTATAAATTTAACAGGTTTTTTTTAAAAAATAAAAAAAAAGAAATATAATAAAATTTTTTTAAAACCCTTAAATTTAAGAAAACACCAAAAAAAAAATTTAAAATCAATACACCAAGAAAAAATTAAAAAAAAAAATGACTCAACTAGTTTCGAAAATAGATTGTTGAACAATGAGATTATTTCCTTTCTTTGATTTATTCTTTAAATGTTTCATTTGAGTAAAATCAATATCTTCTTTTTCAGGTTTAAAATTAAGATCTACATTATCATAAGTCTCATAATCATCACTATCTTGAATAGAAGGACTTTCAACAGTAAAACCATTTCTCCAAGAACATTTAAAAATTTGATTATTTTTATTTATTAAACCTAAACCATGTGGTTCTCCTTCATTCCAATTACCTGAAAATTTCATTTGAGGAGTTGAATATGTTCCATTTCCATTTTTTTTCCCATTTTTATATTCTCCATCATATTTAATTATTCCACTTTTTCCCCATTTAAATACTCCTTTTCCATCAAATACATTATTTTTAAATCCTCCTTTATATTCACTTCCAGTTTCTTCATTTTTTAATATTCCATTTCCTTCAATTACTCCATTCTCAAAATCTCCTTCATAAGAAAGTATATAATTATTATTGTATGGTGTATTTCTAGAAAAATTAATATAATTTTGTGGACTATTTTCTTGATTTGATGAATCAATCCATTTAAATTTTCCTTTTCCATTTGGAACATCATCGTCAATTAAATCACCTTCATACATGGAACCATCATGAAAAATTATTACTCCATTCTTATTTCTTTCTCCTTTTATAAAAGTTCCTTCATAAATTGAATCTTCTACTTTATCATAATATTTCCCTTTTCCATCATATTCATTATTTTCTATTTCTCCTTCATATATATCACCATTCGGTAAAAAAATTCTTCCTTGTTTTAATATTCCTTTATCCCAATATCCTTCAACAAATACTTTATCATTTTTTAATAAATACTTTCCATAACCATGCATTTCTAATTTTTCATTCCAATTTCCTTCATAAATATTTCCATTTTTAAATTCTACTGGTCCCATTTCATAACTTTTTGTATCATTGGTATGAGCATATTTTTCTTTATTAAATGCATTTTGTTCTATATAATTTTGAGTTTCTTCATCAATTGAATTTATAAATTCCTTTTTTGTAATGGTTTGACCTAGTTCATTTATTTTTGAATTAAATAATTTTTGGAATTTTTGAGAGACTTCTCGATCTGAGGGAGGTTGAATTTGAGTATCTCGAAAAAAAAACTCATCTTCGGTTGATTTCTTGCAAATTGTACATGCATCTGCTCCCATTAATTTCTAAATAATTTTTTATAATTTATATTAGTATGTTTTAATATTTTATTTTTTTCTGAAAATGATTTTTCAATTAATTTTTTTATAGGTTGATGTATAAATAAATGTAATTACCGTAAAGAAATTATTTAAAAATTATTTTTTTGAATATATATTAATTCTCTCAAATATAAAAAAAGGAAAATTTTTATCATTCATTTTATTTAATTATACTAAATATTTTTCTTTTCTCCAAATGATTCAGATATGTTTTCAACAACAATTGAACCTGAAAGAAGAACATTTGAATTAGATAATTTTTTAACAAAAGTATTTGATTCTTCTTTATTAATAGTTTTAGTGTCTTCTCTTATAAAATCTTCTGTGTTTGAATTCTTTTTGTCAATTAACAAAAATCCATTAACTTCTCTAGTATTTGAAATATTTTTAATAGAATTTTCTTCTTTTTCTTCCTTCATTTTTTTATAATTATCCATCATTTCTCTTACATAGAATTCTCCTTTTTCATTTAAAACTTCTTTTAAATTATTATCTCTTAAAATTTTATGACATAAATTAATAGGTACAATAACTCTAGGTCTTGAATCATAAGGGACATATTGAGTAAAATAAGCAGTGATTTTTAAAAAGTATTTACAATCAATGATAGTTGAAGTAACTGAAGGAAGTAAGTAATTTAAATCAGTAATTTCTTTATAAATATGATTAAATGTTTTTAAATTAAATTTATTAAAAGTATTATCCTTGAAATCTATTGAAAAACTTGTACAATTAATGTTTCCTTTACTGATATTCCAGAAAGCATAACATCTTAATAAAATGTCTTTATCTATAATGGTTTTATTTTTACTGAAAAAATATACTTCTCTAATTAAATCTATTTTAATTTTTTCTATATTTAAATCACATAATTTATTATCAATTTCAACTAAAAATTCTCCTTTTTCTCCGATTATAAAATTATTATTTGGAATATAAACAGAAATAAAAGAAGATCCATGATTTACTATTCCAAAATAATGTTTTATTTCTGTTTTTTCTGAATGCAATATTACATTATTTAAATTGATACCGAGAGATTGAATTAAAATTAATTTATCTTCTTTATATTTTTTTTCGTTTTTTTTTATATTTACTTCTATATAATATCTTATAAATGAACTATATTCAATTCCTGGATATTCAAAACTAGGATTTAAATTATCTGGAATTTTTATTTCGAAATCTATTTTCTCAGGAACTGAAATCTCAATTTGTTTTTCAAATATACATTGAGTGACTGAATAATTATGTTCAAAATCTTTAAACCAATATTCATCCATTCTTAATATAATTGTTATACTCTTAAGATTTTTTATTGATGTATTAACTATATTAACATATCCTTTAACTTCTTCTCCTCTCAAATATATGTTTTTATCCTCTAATAATATAATCTTAATTTCTTTTTCTTCTATTACATTATTCATAAACAAATCAATTAAAATTATTTAAAAAATATGTCAATTCATAATTTAAATATTAATTAAAATTATAATAATTTTATTATTTTACACTTTAATTTTACTATCATCTATTAATGAATTTAAAATATTAATTATATATTCAGATTCATCTTTAGGAATTCCCAAAATATCTATTAATTTAACCATTTCTTTTTCTAAATTTTCATAATAAATTCCTCCTCTTATTCCATTATAAGGACTAGAAGTATCATTAATATCACCATCTTTTTTAAAAATGAATTTTTTTACTTCTAAAAAAGAAGGTTTTTTAGTAAAAGATGAATAACAACAATAACAACTTAAATTAATCTTTTTTTTTATCACAAAACAATTATTTATAGTATCTTTTTTTATTATTATTCTAGTTGGATTTATCTCTTTGATACAAAAAACTTGAACAATTAAACATAAAAAAATGAAAGGAGAAAAAATTAAAAAAAAAGGGAAAAATATTATCCATTTTAAAGTGGATAATTGATTATCTAATCTAGGATTAATTATTTCAATTTCATTTGGTGATGATCTTATAAAATATGAACTACTTTTACCAATAGAATTTTCTAATTCAAATTTATTCTCTGTAACTTTTTGATATTCATTTTCCATTTTGAAATTTAATATTTTATAAATTTTAATTATATTATATGAAATCATCTCATACTTTATTTAAACTTTTAAATGTTTTTTATAATATATTCTTTTTCTTAAATAAAAAAAAATTAATATATAGTATTATCAAATTCACCCAACTTAAATATTTTAAACTTTTCTTTTTTTAATTCTTCCAAATTAAAATTGTCATACATATCAAAAATAAATTGTTCTTCTTCATCCATTATTTCACTTAATTGTTTTAAATTAGTTTCTTTGAATATAGAATGATCATTACAAAAAGCAACTACCGAACAATCTTTAGCACATTCATACATATTTCTATAAATTGTTAAATCATCATAATGATATTTAGTAAGATTATCATCATCATACATTTTAAGTTCATTTTGAATGTCTTCAATAGTAGAAAAAGGATCAAATAATTTAACTTTAACTTTATTATTTAATAGATAACTTAAAAGGAAGATAGAATTAGCACATCTAACATCTCCAATATCTCCTTTAAAAGCTAAACCTAAAATAGAAATTGGTTTTCCTTTACTTGAATCTAAAATTTTTTTACAGATTCTTAATCTTTGATATTCATTCATTAATAGAACTTGACTCCAATAATTTGCTTGAAAATTTAAATTCATATTAGAAAATAGAAAAATCAAAGATAAAACATCTTTTTTAAAACAAGAACCTCCAAAACCCATTGAAGCTTTTAAATAAACCTTTCCAATTCTCTTATCACTTCCAACAGATTTTGAAATATTATGAATATTTGAATTTGTTTTTTCACATAATTCTGAGATTGAGTTTATTGAACTTATTCTTTGAGCTAAAAAAGCATTTGATACTAATTTTGTCATTTCACTTGATATTGAATCTAATTCAATTATTTTTTTTTCTGGTAAAAATGATAAATAAAAATTCTTTATTTTATCTGCTGCATTTTTCGATTGAAGATTATCTCTTAAATGTCCTATTACTACTCTATCTGGTTTTATTAAATTTTTAACTGCACATCCTTCTGCTAAAAATTCTGGTATATTTAATAATGATATTTTATTGTCTATTTCTTCGTTTGATAAATTTACTTTTTCTTCTTTAAATGTTTCATGAATTATATTATATAAATTTTCTAATGTTTTTATTGCTACAGTACTTTTTTGAATTATAATTTTATTTCTCATTTTTTCATTTCCATTATCTAAAGATATTATTCTTTTTGTTAAATTTTTTACACATTTATATACATTATCCATACTCAATTCAATTCCTCTATTTAGAATTCTAGATAATTCATCAAAAGAAACATCAGTCCCATATTTACAATTTGTTAAAGAAGGAGTATTCACACATACAAAAATAACATCTGAATTTCTAATGATTTCATCTGATAAATTATCTGTAAAAAATAAATTTTGTTTCCAAACTTTTCGGAAATATTCATATAATGAAGGTTCAACTATTGGAAGGGATTTTTCATCAGTTACTGCATTCCATTTATCGATTAATTTTTGATAAACATCATATACATAAAAATTGATTTCCCTATGATAATTAGCAAAAATTGTCATTGTGATTGAACCCACATATCCTGCACCTATGCATATGATATTTTTTATATCTTGAGACATTGTTTTAAAATAATTAATTATTGATTTATTTCTTTTATAACAAAAAATATAATTTTAAAAAAATATTTGAAAAAAATTAACCATATATTAAATGATCATTAGAATGATCTTCTTTGATTCTTTCAATTTTTATTCCTTGTGGTTTTGCTTCAGATATTTCTAATTTAAAAGTTCTTCTTTTATGAGTACTAACACCTTCAAATCCAATATAATAAATTTTAGTATTAGATGCTTCATAATTCATAGTAACAATTAAAGTAATAGACCACACAGAATTAAATTTAGTAGTACTTAAATAATAAGGTAATCTACCATCTGGATTTTCTATACAATCAATTTCTTGACTAGCTTTCTCTTCACTCATTTCAAAACCAGGATTGTTTCTATTTACAAATAATTTTATTTTTCTTGGTGAAGTTCCATCTTCTCCGCCTATCATTGTCATTGAACGAATTTTCACTTGAGTTGTAAATGGTATATATATTAAAAGATCTATGTCATCATCATTACTTTCACAAAAATCATTTCTATCTAACATATCTTCTTTTGGTTTAAATATTTTTTGACAACTACCAATTTTTTTTTCATTTAAGGCAAATGCTTCATTTTTACTAATTGCACTGTTTAAATCAACTACAGTTTCATCTTCTCCTAAAATACATTCAGAACAAGTACATTCAGGACCATGAGATTGACGAGAATTCATAATTTAATTGATAAATGTATTATTTTAATAAATATTAAATTGGTGAAGTATGATAAATTAATATGTAATATATATATTTAATAAAAAAAATAAAAGTCATTATACACAAAATTTTTTTATTGAATAATTTATTTCAATGTCTTTTTTATTTTTTATTCTGTGAAAAGTCTCTCATCTAAAATATATCCATTTTTGATACTCTCTCATTTTTCTCTTTTCTTATTTTTCCTTTTCTTTCAAATATTAAATTGATAAAATTTTTTTCACTTTATTCTTTCTATAGTAACTTCAATCTTTTCAAACTCTAAGTTAGAGAAAATTAAGGATAAATGAGTTAATAAAATACTTGAATAAGAACAAAAATATAGAAAATAAGAGGAAACAATAGATTTAATTTTATTTTATCTTTAAAAGTTATAGAAACATAAAAAACATATTACTCCCTTCTCCAAAGAATATAACAAAAACATTAATAAAGACATAGAAAATATTATTAAAAATAAAAACACCATTTTATTTTTCTATAAATGTCAATGTAAATATATTTATTACCTACAAATTTAAATTCATTATAATCAGAATCATAAGTAGACAAATAATTGGCATTTTTAAAGAAATTAAAAATATAATTTTTAACCTCATTTATATTATCAAAATAAACCTTAGCATTTGAACACATATAATTTACTATTACAATTAAATCCTTATTTAATATTTAAAGATAAGTGTTTTAAGCTAAAATTAAATACTAATTGATTTTTATTTTTATTGAATTAATATAAAAATTAAAATGTAATTTTATTTTTTTAAATGTTTATAAAATTTTATATTTAAAAAAGCCCATGGAATCATTCCAACAACAAGAATCAGCAATTTTTTCTTTTCAAATAAAACACATTTTTTTGACAGCTCACCGAACAACAAACATCAGTTTTAACTTGATATGTCCAGTTCTTTTCAAAAAATAATTTTACATTTTTAACTTTTTTTAATTTTATTTATAATATTTTTTCCGGTATTAGTGGGCGATGGGGTAAACTCATCCATTCTACTATATTTTTCTTAAATTTTTAATGGGAATTGGGAAATTGGATAATGGGTTATAATGCTTTATGAAAATAATTAAAATAAATAATCAATTAATTCTTTAAAAAATAATTAAATACCGTATTTTAACAATTTGTGTCCCCTCCCCTGCAAAGAAATCAATAATTTTTTTAAAGGGGGTACAATTAGAATTGTTTTTTTTTAAATCAAAAATTTTTTTAAGAAAATACAGTATATTGAATTTTAATATACGAAATTAAAATCA
>JAEEGL017331514.1_pt1 | contig 59009 bp, 41 predicted proteins | sample 9134231 | NCBI WGS metagenome assembly JAEEGL01 (sample SAMN16246548, study PRJNA631951) | gut metagenome | biome: gut microbiome; feature: rumen; material: fiber-attached | host: Bos | place: Iran: Karaj | collected 2018-10
ATAGTTGCAATTAATAAAATAGATAAACCAAATATTAATATAGATAAAATAATGAGTGAAATGAGTGAACTTGGACTTACTCCAGAAGAATGGGGAGGAGATACAATCTTTGTAAAGATTTCTGCTCATACAGGAGAAGGTGTAGACTTACTTTTAGATAATATTAATGCACTTTCTGAAATTTCTGAATTAAAAGCAAACCCAAATAGATATGCAAGTGGTTCGGTAATAGAAGCAAGGCTTGATAAAAATATTGGTCCTGTTGTAACATTGTTAATTCAAAATGGTACATTAAGATTAGGAGATCCAATAGTTGTTGGTACTACATATGGTAAAGTACGTAGTTTAAGAGACGATAATGGTAAAGAAGTAGTTAGTGCTGAGCCTTCTAAACCTGTTGAAGTTACTGGACTTGAAGAAGTACCAGTTGCTGGAGATAAATTCATGGCTTTTGAAAGCGAAAAAGAAGCAAGAAGTGTTGCTATGAAGAGAAAAGAACATGAAAAATCAAAAAGACAAGCTCATAAAGCACTAAGTTTAGATGAACTATTTGATCAAATCAAAGAAGGACGTAAAGAGATTAACATAGTTTTAAAAGCAGATGTTAAAGGTAGTGAAGAAGCTGTAAAAAATGCTTTATTAAAGATATCTGTAGAAGGTGTTAAAATAAATGTTATTCGTAGTGGCGTAGGAACTATTACTGAAAGTGATGTTGTTCTTGCTAACGCTTCAAATGCAATTATCATTGGATTTAATGTATCACCTAGTAGAGAAACAAAAGAAACTGCTAAAAACTATAATGTTGAAATTAGACTTTATAATATCATTTATAAGCTAGTAGAAGAAATAGAAGCTGCTATGAAAGGTATGCTAGATCCTGAATATGAAGAAGTGGTTATTGGAGAAGTAGAAGTAAGACAAATATTCCATTTCTCTAAAGTTGGTAGTATAGCAGGAAGCCATGTAGTAAGTGGTGTTGTTAAAATGAATAGTCCTTGTAGAGTTATTAGAGATGGAATAGTATTAACAACATCTAAAATAGCATCTCTACAAAGAGAAAAAGATCAAGTAAAAGAAGTTAAATCTGGTTTTGATTGTGGTATCACAATTGAAAACTTCCCTGACATAAAAGAAAAAGATATAATAGAAGTATTCGAAGTCAAGGAAGTGAAGAGAGTATGAAATTAAAAGCAGAAAGAGCTTCATCTGATATTCAAAAAGAAATAGGAAATATTATTCTATTTGAAGCTAAAGATAAAGATTTTAAAAATGTAACTATTACTGCTGTAGATGTAACAAATGATTTGAGTTATGCAAAGGTATATTTTACTACTACAGATGATAGAGAAAAAGTTGAAAGTGACTTAAATAATGCAAGTGGATTTTTTAGAAGTTTACTTGCTGAAAGATTGGATATAAGACATACACCTGAACTTAAATTTATATTTGACGAATCAATTGAATATGGTGAAAAAATAGAAAGAATTATTCAAGAATTACACGAAGAAAAATAAAGTGGTTATATAACCACTTTATTTTAATTGTTATAAATTATTAAATGATGTTGACTTCTTGTACAAGATACATAGTATAAATATCTTTCATCATATTTATATTTATTATTTTTTTCTGTATATACTATAGTAGCATCAAATTCAAGTCCTTTTGCCATATATGATGGAAGTACAACAAGCTTTCTTGAAAATGTTTTTGAAGAACTATTAATCAATGTTAAATCTTCTAAATCTTTTTTTAGTTTGTTATAAATCTTATTAGCCTCAGTATCTGTTTTTGTTATTATTGCAATTGACTTATTATCTCTCTCTAATGATTTAATATCTGTTAGTAATTGTTCTTTTATATCTATTTCTTCTCTAAATTCTACTGGTATTTTAGTATCTCTTCTTATGGCTGAAACTAAGTTGAGCCCTAGAATTTTATTTGCATGTTCAATTATTTCAGGACTAGATCTATATGTTTTTGTAAGTTCAATATAATTACTTCCTTCAAATATATTTTTTAAATCTTCAAGTGATTTATATTGATAATAAGGATTTATTGTTTGATTAATATCTCCTAGAATTGTAAACTTACTTTTCTTTAATATTTTCTTTAATAATATGTATTGAAGTATATTATAATCTTGTGCTTCATCAATTATTGTTTGTTCTATCATATAATCATTACCTAAGAATTTAAGTAAGCTTTTCATATATACAAATAAGCATGCATCTTCATATGATATTTTCTTATCGTTTAATCTATTCAAATAACTATCAGGAATTTCTTTTTTATAATGACTTTTAAATTCTTCACTTTTATAAAAGTTTTTGTATATTTCTTTAATATCAATTGATATATTTAATCTTTCTTTTAACCATTTTACTATTTGTCTTTGTCTTGTTTTGTTTCCTTTAAATTCCATATCAGCTATTTTAGTAGCCATTTCATCTATTCTTTCAAATAGTGGAATAGAGGAGTATCTTTCTTTCAAATAGTAATTCAACCTTTCTTTTTCTACATACAAATCATGATTTAAAATTTCATTAGTAAATGTTGCTTTACTTGTATAATTCTTTATATATTCTTCAATTATTGGTATTATTTCATCAGATTGTTTAAATTTAATTAAATCAACATATTCTTCTTCATATTTATAATATCTTTCTATAAATGATGTGAAACTTTCAACTGTTTTATATTCTGTTATATATGTTTCTAAAAAATCACTAAAAGTTGTTTCTTTAGTATTTTCTTCTCCCAGTTCTGGAAGTACATTAGATATATATTCACTAAACACTTTGTTTGGTGCAAATATCAATACTTTATCACTAGTTAAGTTTTTAATTTTATATAGTAGGAATGCTATTCTATGAAGAGCAACTGATGTTTTTCCCGAACCGGCAATTCCTTGAACAATTAGATGTCTATCTTTAACATTTCTAATGATTGCATTTTGCTCAATTTGAATAGTATTAACAATATTTTTCATATATTCATCTGTTTTATTTGCAAGTACTTCTTGTAATAATTCATCTTGAACATTTAACTTAGAATCAAATACTCTTTTAATTTTAGCATCTTCAATTGTAAATTGTCTTTTATTATGTAAGTATCCTTTTATGATACCGCCTGGAGCTTCATATTCTGCATTGCCACTTTCATAATCATAAAATACACTAGATATTGGAGCTCTCCAGTCATATATAATGTTGTTATCATCTTTAGTTAAATATGTAAGCCCAATATAGATATCATTTGTTCCTTCTTCTTTTGTTTCGAAAACTATTTTTGCAAAATATGGTGAATTTTGTATTTTATAGAGTTTTCTATAATATTTTGCTTTCATTTCGAGATTGTCAATTTCTTGGTCATTGTTTGACATAATCGTTTTCATTTCAGTAGGATCTAATTCAGCACGAGTGTTCCAAACAAATCGTTTAAATTCTTGTTGCTTTTCTTCGTTATCATATAAATCCTGTGCGAGAACCGATATTTGTTCTCTTAAAAGTTTGGTAGTTAATTCTAGATGATTCTTTTCTTTTGAAAATTCTTCTTCACTTAAATTCATATACCCTCCATTATCAATATAAGTGTTAAATATTCTCTAGTAAATTAACATCATTAAAAAACATACTATCAAACATTTATTAGCTTGTCAACAAAAAAATGTAAATAATTTGCTATTTTAATTAAAATATGTTAAAATAGAGACCCGGTCGGAGGAAAATATGAAAATAATTAAAGATAATGATTGTTATATTCAAATGAATGATATTTTATATTTGATTAGAAATTCAAATTTTTTTCCTATGCAAATGTATTATGATATTATTCAAAAATACGGTGATACATTACCTTTAAATGAATATATAAAAATTGAAAATGAAGAATATAAAGAATATATTAAAAGTTGTCATTCTGTTTTCGATTTTAGTTATTTAATGTCAAAAACTCCTTATGAACTAGATGAATTTAGTGATGAAATTATTAGAAATTCAAGTAGAATATGTTCATGGCTTTCTCATAATGATAAAAAATATATGAAAAATAGAAATACTAATATAATGTTTAGATTAAGTGTATCTGAAGAAATGTTGAATAGAAAATATTTTCTATCTCAGATAAAAGAAATAAAATTATTAAAAAGTGGAAATCCAACAATAGAATATCCTGTAAATAATGGTGAGTTGTCATTAAAAAAAACAAATTAAGGTAAAACCTTAATTTTTTTTTGAAAATACTACAAAAAATATTATTAATGTGATAAAATGTATAAGGAGGATATTATGAATAAGACAACATTAATAATATTAATAGTATTTGTTTTCTTACTAGTTTTATTGTATGTTTTATATTTATTTATTAGATATAAGAAGAAAAAAAATATTATGTCTACACTAGATAAGTTAAATACTGAAAAGAATCTAATAATATCTTCTGCATTAATTACTGAGCTTGATAAAGCAGAGAATTTAGCTAATAATAAAAAAATTCAAGTTGATGTTGAAAATTGGAAAAAGAGATTTGAAGAAATAGAAAAAGTAGATATGCCTTTTTTAACTGATGAACTTGTCGATGCTGAAACTTCTTGCGATAATAAGAATTATGATGAAGCTAATGATACACTATTGAATGCTGAAAGAGATATATATCATGTTAAAGCTAAAGCTTCAAAATTAATTAATGAAATTAAAGATTTAACTGAAAGTGAATCTAGAAATAGAGAAGTAGTAACTAAATTAAAAAGTTTATATAGAGAAATAGTATTTAAATATAACAAAAATAAGAATGATTATGATGGAGTTAATTCTAGAATAGAATTACAATTTGAAAACATAGATAAATTATTTAGTGCTTTTGAAGTAGCAGTTATTAATAAGAATTATTCTGAATTTGGTAAAATTGTTAAAGCTTTGGATGATATGATCAATAATATTAACATTGTTATAGAAGAAGCACCAACAATTCTTTTGATTTCTAGAATGATACTTCCTAAGAAGATGAAAGATATACAAGTAAATGCAGAGAAATTAAAAAGAGAAGGATATAACATTGAATATTTGAATTTAGAATATAATATAGAAGAAACTAATAAAAAAATAAATGAAATACTTGATAGATTAAAAGTATTAAATCTACAAGATTCAGTCTTTGATTTAAAAACTTTAGTTGATTATTATGAAAAAATTTATACTGATTTTGATAATGAAAAACGTGGAAAAAGAGATTATGAACGAGGCATAATAAATGTTAATGATAGAATTAATAAGTTAAGTTCTATATTAAGAAATTTATATGCAGAAATTGGAAATATTAAAGATACATATGATTTATCAAATGACGAAATAGAAGTTGTAGATGAAATTAATAAAGATTTAATGAATGTCAAAGAAAGTTTTAAATTAATAAATGACAGAACTTTATCAAAAGTAATGCCTTATTCTAAATTGAGTAATGAATGTGAATTGGTTGCTGTTAATTTGTCTAGAGTTGAAGATAAACTAGAAATTACATTAAAGAATTTAGGTAGTTTAAAAGAAGATGAGGCACATGCTCGTGAACAATTATTTGAAATTAAAAATATAATCAATAATTCTAAATACAAAATAAAAGACTATAATTTGCCAATTATACCAGATAAATTTTATGTTGAATTAAAAGAAGCTTATGATTCAGTACTTGAAATAAATAAAGAAATAGAAAAGAAACCCATTTCTATTAAAACATTAAATTTGAGAGTAGATACTGCACAAGATTTGGCATTGAAGTTATATCAAACGGCATCTACAACAACTAAAACAGCTGCAATGGCAGAAATGGCAATAGTATATGGTAATAGATATAGATCAAGTTATAAAGAAGTTGAAAAAGGATTAATAGCTTCTGAAAAAGCATTTATGAAAGGAAATTATCAGGAATCACTTGAAATAGTTTTAAATGCTCTTAATATAGTTGAGCCTGGAATTCAAAAGAAACTTCTTAGCAAGATGGAAAGTTAGGTGTGGTTATGGGAAAAAATAAAAAACAATCATCAGAAGGAAAGAAAAAATTTAGATATGGTAAAGAACTTGAAGGACTTCTACTAATACTTTTATCAATAGTAGGTCTTGGAAATTTTGGAATTGTGGGAAGTTTAGTAAAGAAATTTGCCATTTTCTTATTCGGAACATGGTATATATTAGTGATGGTAATTACATTGCTTTTAGGAATATATTTGATTGCTAAAAGAAGTAAGCCGGACTATTTTACTGGAAGACTAGTAGGTATTTATTCTATAATACTTGCTTTACTGTTGTTTGCACACGTTAATTATATTAAAGAAAGTGGTGTAGTAGGAAAAGCAATATTTACAAATACATATGAAAATATTATGACCTCCTTTGATGTTGAAAGTGAAATAAGAAATACTGGTGGAGGTATTATCGGAGCTACAATTTCATGGGCATCAGTATCATTAGTTGGTGTTGAGGGAACAAGCATTATTATGATAGTTATCGCAGTATTTGGATTGATAATGTTGTTTGATTTAACGATAGCTGATATATTCTCATCTATTGGAAAAGTATTTAAGAAAATATTTACAAGGAGCGAAAAAGAAACTGTTAGCAGTAAAAAATTTGATGTAAATGAAATAGAAGATGTTGAAGAAGAAAAACCAATAGATAAAAGAGTAGTTATAACAAGTGTTGAAGATTTAGAACCTAAAAAACAAGAAACAATTGGAAATTTAGAACATACAGAATCAAAAGAGGAAACAACTAATGAAGTATATGTTAAACCTCCAGTAACGTTATTAGATATAAATAAGAATAAAGGAAAAGTTAATTCAACTGAGTTCATTGCCTCTAATACTAAAACATTAGAAAGAGTATTTTTAGATTTTGGTATGAGAGCAAAGGTTATTGAGGTGCATGTTGGACCAGCAGTCACTCAATACGAAATGGATCTTGAACGTGGTACTAAAGTTAATAAAGTATTAAGTATATCTCGTGAAATAGCTTTAGCTCTTGCTGCTAAAGAAGTTAGAATTGAAGCACCTATTCCTGGTAAAAATACTGTTGGAGTAGAAATACCAAACCAAACAATTATGGCAGTAAGTATGAGAGAAATTATGGAAGCTATGAGACTTGAAAAGAAACTTGAGAATTCTGTTTTAGCAGCGCCTCTTGGAAGAGATATAATGGGTAACATAAAATATGTAGAGATTAATAAAACACCTCATATGCTAGTAGCTGGTGCTACTGGTAGTGGTAAAAGTGTATGCATTAATAATATAATTGTCTCTATACTTATGAGAGCTACTCCAGATGAAGTAAAAATGGTACTAGTTGATCCTAAGAAAGTAGAATTTAATGTATATGAAGGAATTCCTCATTTATTAATGCCGGTAGTAACAGATCCTAAAAAAGCAAGTGCAGCTCTTCAAAGAATTGTAGTTGAAATGGATGAAAGATATGAAACATTTAAAAATAGTGGAACTAAGAATATACAGACATATAATGAATATATAGAAAAAGAACTTAAGAAAAATCCAAATTCAGGGCTTAAAAAGATGCCATTTATTTTAGTTATTATAGATGAACTTGCAGATTTAATGTTAGTGGCAGCTAAGGAAGTTGAAGAATCTATTATGAGAATAACTCAACTTGCAAGAGCTGCAGGTATTCACTTGATTGTCGCAACACAAAGACCATCTACTGATATAATAACTGGTGTAGTTAAATCTAATATTCCAACACGTGTTTCTTTTGCAGTATCTTCTTCAATAGATTCAAGAACAATTTTAGATATGACAGGAGCAGAAAAACTACTTGGAAAAGGAGATATGTTATATAAACCTATGGACGATAATACACCAACAAGAATACAAGGAAGTTATGTTTCAGATGATGAAATTAAGAGAGTTGTAGACTTCGTTAGTGAAAGATGTCATGGTCCAAGATATAGTGATAAATTCACAAATTTAGATAGTAATACAGATAGTGGATCAGGAAGTTCTGGTGGTTCAATATCATCAGGTGAACAAAAAGATGTACTTTATGATGAAGTATTAAATTATGCTATTAGAATAGGACAAATAAGTGCATCACTTATTCAAAGAAAATACAGTATTGGTTATAATAGAGCGGCTCGTATCATGGATATGTTTGAAGAAAAAGGAATAGTAGGGCCAGCAAAAGGAAGTAAACCAAGAGATGTATTAGTAAAATTAGAAGAGAAAGAGGAGTAATTATGCCAACAGTACATATTGAAGCAAACAAAGGTGATATCGCTAAACGTGTATTAATGCCTGGAGATCCAAATCGTGCAATGTATATTGCAAAAAAATATTTAAGGGATGCAAAAGTAGTAAATAAGTTGAGAGGAGAATTAGCATTTACTGGTTATTATAAAGATAAACTAGTTACCATTTTTTCTAGTGGTATGGGTATTCCAAGTATGGGAATATATAGTTATGAGCTATTTAATGATTATGATGTAGATGTTATTATTAGAATAGGTACAGCAGGCAGCTATACTGAAGATTTAAAAGTATATGATTTAGTAATTGCTGATTCAGCATACTCAAAAACTTATTTTGATGAAGAATCTGGTAAAGATGATATTGAGATAATTAATTCTTCACAAGAGTTAAATGGAATTATAGCTAATACTGCTAGAATTAGAGGTATTAATACAAATTTTGGAAGAGTACATACATCTTTGGCTTTTTATTCAAGTAATAAGAATTATCAAAAATACTTAGATTTAGGCTGTAAAGCTGTAGAAATGGAAACATATGCACTTTTATATAATGCTAAAAAATTCTTTAAAAAGGCTACCGCCATTTTAACGATTAGTGATAACTTAGTAACTCATGAAGAAATAGATCCAAAGGCAAGAGAACAAAAACTGGATGAAATGATTACTCTTGCATTAGAATCAATAATAAAATGTTAAATAATGTTAATAATAAAAAAAGAAGATAGTATATCTTCTTTTTAATATAATGTGATATAATAAACGACAAGAAAGGGCTTAATGATGGAATATAAAAAAATTATAGAAGATAATTATACATTACATTTAATAAATACTGATAGATTTAAATCTATTAGTATAGTTATTTTCTTTACAAAAAAATTTGATAAAAAAGATATTTCTTATGGTGGTATGCTTACTAGAAATTTACTTTTTACTTCAAAAAAATATAATACTAAAGATAAAATGGTAAAAGCGGGAGAGGATTTATATGGTGCGAAAGTATCTAGTTCATTTGGAATAAATGGTGCACTAGAATCATTTATATTTTCTTTAGATTTTCTAAATCCAAAATATACTGATAAATCATATTTTAAGAAATCACTAACTTTTTTTAAAGAAATATTGTTAAATCCTAATGTAACAAATGGTGAATTTGAAAACAAATATTTTGATTTATTAAAAAAAGACGCTATATCAAATGTTAAATCTATTAAAGATAATCCAAGAATATATGCAAGTATTGAGTATGCAAAATTAATGTATAAAGGGACACCATCTGCTTATAGTAATTATCCAACTGTTAAAGAAATAGAAAAAATCACATCTAAAGATTTATATCAATTTTATAAGAAACTTTTTGATGGAAGTTACAAAATAAGTATAGTTGCACATGGAGATATAGATTTTGATATTAATAAATATATAAAGGAAACGTTTAATATATTTAATTCAAATAAAGCACAAATGAAATTTCAAATAAGTCATAAATATGATAATAAAGAAAATTCTAAGATAGATTCATTACCATTTAATCAATCTAGATTATATGTTGGATATAGATTGATTGATTTAAATTATCATGAACTTAATCATGTTTTAAGGATATATAATACTATATTAGGAACTATGAATGATTCAATTCTATTTAATATAGTAAGGGAAGCAAATTCACTTTGTTATTCAGTTGGTTCATATTATTCTAAATATAATCCATCACTAACAGTATATGCAGGAATTAATAAAAAGAATTACGAGAAAGCTCTTAAATTAATAAAAGACTGTGTAGAATCAATGAAAGATAAAAAAGTAGTTGAAAGATTATTTGAATCGGCAAAGAAAACTATTAATACATATTTAAATAATTATTATGATGATTTGCCAATGCAAGTAAATGATGCATATGCTAAAGAATTCGAATTTGTTGAAGATGTTGAAACTATTCGTGAAAATATAAATAAAGTAACTATTGACGAAATAATTAAACTAAATGAAAAAATAAAATTATCTACCATTTATTTATTGAAAGGGGATAATGAAGAATGATAAAAAAAGTTTTTAAAAAAGTAAATGAAGAAGTTTTTTATGAAAAACTTGAAAATGGAATAGATGTTTACTTATACAAAACAAATAAAACTAAAAATTTTTATTTAACAATATCTGTTAAATATGGAGCAAGAGTAACAAAGTATAAAATAAATAATAAAGAAACAACTATCATTCCTGGAAGTGCTCATTTTTTAGAACATAAAGTAATGGCATTATCTGAAAATAAAGAAATATCCAAAAGAATAAATGAGCTTGGTAGTCTAGCAAATGCATGGACAAGCTATCATGGTACAAATTATAATTTATTTGGTAGTATTAATTTAATAGAAAATTTAAAACTATTATTAGATATTTTTTATAACACTGATATTAATGAAAAAAATGTTAATGAGGAAAAAGGAATTATCGGCGAAGAAATTGATATGTATAAAGACAATGTAGATAGTCTTTTAACTCAGCATTTATTTAAAAATTTATTCAAAAAATCTTATATTAGAAATACAGTCGTTGGTGAAAGAAGTGATTTAGAAAAGATTACTGCTAAACAATTAAATAAAATATATAAAGATTATTATGCACCAAATAATACTTTTATAATAGTGACTGGTAATTTTGATGAGGAAGAAGTAATGTCAGTAATAAAAGATTATATGAATAATTTAAATTTAAAACCTAAAAAGCTTCCTGTAAGAATAAAAGAAAAAAATGAAGAAAAAGTATATGTTCCATATGAAGAGATAACTAAAGATTTAGAAAATCCAAGAGTAAAAATAGCATATAAAATTAAAAAAAGTGTTTTTAATATAAAGAATGATGATATTCTTAGATACTATATTGAAATAATACTTTCAAACAATTTTTCAGCCTCTTCCAAATTGTATGAAAGATATAAACTAAAAGATATTATGATTGGAATGGGGTATGGGATAAATATTATTGATGATTATGTTGTTATAATATTTAATGCTGCATCAAGAAATCCTGATTTATTTATTAAAAATATAAAGAAAGATATATTAAAATTAAAAATAAATAAAGATGAATTTGAAAGAAAGAAGAAAGGATATATTAAGAGTTATATAACTGATTTTGAAAATATTGAAGACATTGAGTATATTATTGGAATGTCATTAATGTATAATGATAAAGTTAATTACAATGAATATTCTGATATTAATAATATGAATTATGATGAAGCAAATAGAATATTAAAATGCCTTTATTTTGATAATGAATCTATTATTAAAACAATTAAATAAAGTACTAAACATTAGTACTTTTTAATTTTACTATTTTATAATATAATAGTTGTATGGAAGATGAAATATTTATAAAAGCAAAATTTAATACTAAAAAGTTAATGAAATATGGTTTTAAAAAAGTAAAAAGTGATTATGTATATGAATGCTTTTTAAATGATGATTTTAAAGCTATTATTAGTATTAATAAAGACAATAAAGTTAGTGGTAAAGTATTTGATATTACAGTAAATGATGAATACTTAAACTTTAGAGTTAATAATGAAAATGGTTCTTTTTCAAATAAAATTAGAAATGATTATAAAGAAGTATTAATTGATATCTTAAACAATTGCTGTGATAAAAGTGATTTTATATTTGATCAAACTAATAGAATAGCAAAATATATTAAAGATAAGTATGATGTTAATCCTGAATTCTTATGGAACGATTCTCCTGATTGTGGTATATTTAGGAATAAAAGTGACAAATGGTTTGGAATAATTATGGACATTGATAAGGGTAAAATAATAAAAGAAATGAAAGGAAAAATAGAAGTAATTAATCTAAAGTTAGATAAATATGTTAATGATTATTTAAAAGAAAATGGAGTATATCAAGCATATCATATGAATAAGAAAAACTGGGTATCAATCATACTTGACGATACATTGACAGATGAATATATTTATAAGCTAATAGATATTAGTTATTACTTAACAAAAAAATAAAAAAATATATCATACGATATTGATATAATTTTTTATTTTAATTATAATTAAAGATGGTGAGGGTAGTGAAAGATAGTAAGTTAACTAGGTTTTTTGATACAACAAAATATAATGAAGAATTTATTTCTTATTTTACTAATGCTTCTGTTAAAGAAGTCCTTTTGAATAAAAAAACCAGTAAAATGACAATGGTAATTGAAATAGATAATCTACCTTCAGTTGATGCTTTTAATGAATTGTATGAAAAAGGAAAAACTTTAGAAGGTGTAAAAAATTTTAGAATAAAATTTATTGTTCAAAATAATGATAAATTATTTTTAGAATACTTTAATTATTATTTTGATATATTAGTAAGCAGATGTCCTATGCTTAAATGTATTGATAGAGATAAAATTAAAATTGAGAACAACAATATTAACATAGAAGTATTAAATACTGCAGAAGAAAATAAAATAAAAGAAATAAGTGAGAACATTGAAATATTTTTAACTGATATGGGATTTGATGAAGTAAATGTAAGTTGTCATATCAATGAAGAAGAAAGAGAAAAATTTAAAAAAAGTTTAAAAGAAGAAAAAGAAGTAGTTAATGTAAAAAAAGATATTGAGGTAATACGTGGTAATAAAATAGCAGGAGGACATTCAGAAATTAAAAATTTAATTGCTAATGAAGATAATGTTGTCTTAATAGCACAAATATTTGGAATAGATGGAAGAAGTACCCAGAGCGGTTGGTATATAGTGACGTTAAAATTAACTGATTTAACAGATAGTATTATAGGTAATATATTTACTAAAAAAGAAGAAGAATATGATTATTTAATGTCTAAATTGAAGAAAGATAAATGGTATAAATTTAAAGGATCAGTTAAATATAATACGAGAAGTAATGATTATGAATTTAGTCCTAATGATATTGAAACCTATGATAAAAAAGAAGAAAAATTAATTGATGATGCAGAAATTAAAAGAGTAGAATTACATGCTCATACAATGATGAGTCAAATGGATGCGGTAACTAAACATGATTTAACTAATCATACAAGTGAACTTGTGAGTAGATGTATAGAGATGGGGTATAAAGGTGTAGCGATAACTGATCATAATGGTTGTCAAGCTTTCCCAATAGTATATCAACTTATTTCCTCTTATAATAAAAAGCAAGAAGATCCAAGTAAAAAATTCAAGGGAATCTATGGGACAGAACTTACATTGGTAGATGATACAATTACTATAGTAGTAAATCCTACTGATGAAGCAATTGAAGGAAATACATTCGTTGTTTTTGATACTGAAACAACAGGTTTTAATGCGGCTTCAGGAGACGTAATGATTGAAATCGGAGCTGTTAAAATAAAAGATGGACAAATAATAGATAGATTTGATGAATTTATAAATCCAGGAAGAAAAATTCCAAAAAGAATTACAGAACTTACTATGATAACTGATGAAATGGTCAAGGATGCTCTAAGTGAAAAAGAAGTAACTAAAAAGTTTTTAGATTGGGCAGGTAATTTACCAATGGTAGCTCATAATGCTAAATTTGATATTTCATTTATAGAAGCTGCTATGAAAAGAAATGATTTGGGTGAATTTAAAAACACTGTAATTGATACATTAGAATTATCACGTGCTTTAGACCAAGGATTTGCAAGACATAGTTTATCTGCATTAGTTAAAAGATATAGTGTCGATTTTGATGAAGAATCACATCATAGAGCGGATTATGATGCTGAAGGAACAGCATTAGTGTTTGATAAAATGGCTAGAAAATTAATTAGTCAAAACTTTGATACAATTTCTTCACTTGAGAATTTAATACCAAAAGATGAAATACATAAGTTTGGTAGAAAATTCCATTTTAATGCTATTGCTTTAAATAGAAAAGGACTTACAAATTTATTTAAGATAGTTTCACTTGCTAATACAACATATTTATATAAAACACCTAGAATTCTTAGAAGTAAGCTTCAGGAACTTAGAGAAGGGCTTTTAATAGGTAGTGGTTGTGCAGAAAGTGAAGTCTTTGTAGAAGCTAGAAGTAAAGAAGGAGAAGAACTTACAAATATAATTAATTTCTATGATTATGTTGAAGTTCAACCTCCTGAAGTATATGATCATTTAATACAAATGGGAGATTTTGCAAATATTTTTGAACTTAAAAATCATATAAAGAAAATAATAGATGCAACAAAAGATGCGGGTAAAATGATAGTTGCCACAGGAGACGTACACCATTTTACAAGAGAAGATAAAATTTATAGAGAAATAATTATTAATCAAAAAGTTCCAGGTGGTGGAAGACATCCACTTTGTAGAACGGACATTACAAATATTCCATCAATGCATTTTAGAACTACAAATGAAATGTTAAAAGATTTTGATTTTTTAGATAAAGATCTTGCATATGAAATAGTAGTTACAAATACTAATAAGATATGTGATATGGTTGAGGACTATGAAGTAATTATTGATACTCATGGAATACCTTATTCTCCAAGAGTTAAAGCAGATGACGGAAAAAGTTATTTAGATTGTCCTAAAGTAGTTACAGAACTTGTATTTGATACAGCAGAAAAATGGTATGGTCATCCACTTCCGTTAAATATTGAAGAAAGAATTTCTAAAGAATTATATGGAGATGTAGTACTTAATTATTGGGTTAATAAAGTAAAAGAAGATAATCCAAATATGAGTGAAGATGAAGCTAGAATAGAAGCATTTTCTCATTTACACGAAACACTTGTAAGCGGATTTGATAAGGTTAAAGAAATAATTTCTGGTATGGTTAAAAGTAAATGGACTGATGAAGATGGTGAAATGACTGAAGAAGCAATTTCTAAAAAAGTCAAAAAAGAACTAGGAGGAATTATTGGTGGAGGTTTTGATCCGATATACTTAATTGCTCAAAGACTTGTTAAACACTCAAATGATGATGGATATATTGTTGGAAGTAGAGGTTCAGTTGGTAGTAGTTTTGTTGCAACTCTAATGGGTATAACTGAGGTAAATCCACTTCCTGCACATTATAGATGCTTAAAGTGCAAACATAGCATTTTTGAGAGTGAAGATGGTAATGCTTTGGGTTCAAAATATTCTAGTGGTTTTGACTTACCTGATAAAAAGTGTCCTAAATGTGGTAGTATGATGAAAAAAGATGGTCAAGATATGCCATTTGCAACATTCTTAGGATTTAACGCAGATAAAGTACCAGATATAGACCTTAACTTTTCAGATTTAAATCAAGCTAGTGCTCATGAATATACTAAAGTATTATTTGGTGTAGATAATGTTTATCGTGCAGGTACTATTGGTACAGTTGCAGATAAAACGGCATATGGATTTGTACGAGGATATTTTGAAGACAAGGGTATAATGGATAAAAGAAGTTGTGAAATAGAAAGACTTGCTTTAGGATGTACAGGTGTTAAAAGAACGACTGGACAACATCCGGGTGGTATAGTAGTTGTTCCAGATTATATGGATGTATCTAATTTTACACCATTCCAGTATCCTGCAGATGATCCAACTTCTGCTTGGAGAACTACTCACTTTGATTATCATTCAATTGAATCTAACTTATTAAAACTTGATATATTAGGTCACTCTGATCCAACACAATTAAGATTAATTCGTGATTTAAGTGGAGATGACGTATTAAAAGTACCTCTTGATGATAAAGATACAATGAGTATATTTTCAAGTACTAAAGTGTTAGGTGTTACTAATGAACAAATAATGTGTAAAACTGGAACACTTGGAATACCTGAATTTGGGACACCATTTACAATTGGAATGGTAGATGAAACAAAACCAACAACATTTGCAGAACTTACTAAAATATCTGGTCTTTCTCATGGTACAGATGTATGGCTTGGTAACGCAAGAGATTTATGTACACCGGATGAAAATGGTAATATAAAAGTACCATTTAAAGAAGTAATTGGGTGTCGTGATGATATTATGGTATATCTTATGTATCACGGAGTAAAACCAATAAAAGCATTTAAAATAATGGAGTTTGTTCGTAAAGGAAAAGCATCTAAAGATCCTGAGGGATGGAAAGAACATAAACAAACAATGATTGATGCTGGTATAGAAGAATGGTTTATTAATTCGTGTGAAAAAATTAAATACATGTTCCCTAAAGCACATGCTGCTGCTTATGTAACAAGCGCATTTAGAATAGCATGGTATAAAGTTCATAAACCAAAATATTTTTATGCATCTTGGTTTTCAACGAAAGCAACTGATTTTGATATAGAGGTTATGTTAAAAGGATATGATGCAATTAAAAATAGAATAATTGAAATTAAGAACAAAGGATATGATGCTACTAATAAAGAAGAAGGTATATTAGAATGCTTACAAGTAGCACTTGAAATGACTGCAAGAAAAATAAATATTAAACCATTTGATTTATATAAATCTAAAGGATTAACATTCGATGTAAGCGAAGATGGTGATTTAATTCCTCCATTTATCACAATAGATGGTTTGGGTGAAACAGTTGCAAGAAATATAGAAACTGAAGCTAAAAAGAAACCATTCTTAAGTATAGAAGATTTTCAAAATAGATGTAAAGTGTCACAAACTTTAATTGATAAAATGAGAACTTTAGGAATATTTGATGGAATGAGCGAGAGTTCACAATTAAGTTTATTTGATTTTGGAGTATAATTATGAAAGTAGTAGTATTAGGTAGTAGTAGTGCAGGTAATTCAACTTTTGTTGAGATGAATAACGTTAAATTTCTTATTGATGCAGGACTTCAATTTGGATATATTAAAGATAAATTATATGAAATAAATGTTGATCCTAAAGATATAGATTTTATAATTGTAACACATGCACATATAGATCATGTGAGAAGCATTCATTCATTTAATAGAGTATATGGAACTAAGATATTTATTTCATTAGAGACATTAAATGAATATCCTAAAAAAGAATATTTAAAAGATTATGTATTATTAGATGAACTAGATAATATTATGGGTATTAAATTTGATAAAATTCCTATATCACATGACAAAAAAGGATTTGGATTTACATTTGAATATGATGGTGTATCTCTTGCATACATGGCAGACACTGGAATGATACATTCCAAGTTTCATGATAAATTAAAGAATAAAACAATATATTTATTTGAAAGTAACCATGATGTAGAGATGGAAATGAATGGTACAAAAGATCAAATGACAAAATTAAGAAATATTGGTGACGAAGGTCATTTATCAAATGAAGACTGTTCAATGTATTTAAATCATTTTGTTGGACCGGATACCAAAGAGGTAATGTTAATACATATAAGTGATCATGACAACACACATGAACTAGCGTATAATGTTAATAGAAAATCATTAGATAAAAATATCAAATTAGATTTATCATTTAAAGATAAAATTAGTGATATAATTGAATTATAAAAGGAGGAAAATATGAAAAGAATAGGTAATTCTTTTAAGGGGATTTTAGGTGGATTCATTGCTATTGCAATAGGAGTAATATTATTGTGGTGGAATGAAGGAAACAACGTTAAAAATATTAAAACAACTAATGAAATGGGTAAAAGTTATATTGATGTAAGTAGTGAGAAAGTTGATTCAAATAATGAAGGAAAACTAATTGCTACACATGGAAAACTAATAAATGAAGAGGAACTTTATGATAGTGTATTTGATGTAAGAGTTAATACACCAGTTTTAGAAAGAAAAGTTGAAATGTATCAATGGGAAGAGAAAAGTGATACTGATGATGACGGAGAAACTAAATACACATATAATAAGGTATGGAAAGAAGGATTAATCGATTCAAATAATTTCCATACTAATGGATATACAAATCCATCAACTATGCCTTACAATAGTATAAAGTATATTTCACAATATGTTACTGTTGGAGCATTTGTATTAACAAAAGATCAACTTAATACATTAAATACTGACGGTATATTTAGTGAATTTAACACAGAAAAAATTTCAGAATTAAATTATACAATAAATGGTAATTATATTGTTAATTCAACAGATATTAATAATCCACAGATAGGTGATTTAAGAATATCATTTGTTTATAACAATTCTACTGATGTAAGTGTTTTAGCAGTACAAAGTGGTAATTCATTTAAAGATTATGAATCTACTTCAGGAAAAAAAGTTAATAGAGTAATGGATGGTATTCATTCCGGTGAAGAAATGATTAGTGTAATTGAAAAAGAAAACAAGGCAATCAAATGGGTTTTACGAATTGCAGGTACTTTAATTATAGTGATAGGTTTTGCAACTATACTAAAACCAATTACTGCAATTACAAGTTATGTTCCTATTTTAGGCTCAATAGTTGGTTCTGCAGTTGGATTGGTTTCCTTCTTATTAGGATTTGCAGTTTCACTTGTTGTAATTGCAATAGCTTGGATAAGATTTAGGCCATTACTTGGAATTATATTATTAGCTGGAGCAGCAGCACTTATAGTTTTACTAATAAAAAGAGGTAAAAGAAAAAAACAAGCTTTTACAGAAAGTATGAATCAAAACAACAATAATGTTCAATAATAAATAATAGAGAAATATCTCTATTATTTTTTTTATATAAATGATAAAATTAATATTAGAGTGAGGTTAAGTATGAAAAAAAGAGCAATATTAATAGATGGAAACAATTTACTATTTAGAAGTTATTATGCAACTGCATATAATGGAAATTTAATGAAGAATTCTAAAGGCTTACCTACAAATGCATTATATGGTTTTATAAATATGATAAATAAAATAATCAATGAAGAAAATCCTGAATATGTAATGGTTGCATTTGATAAAGGACATAACTTTAGACAAGATATGTACGATAATTATAAGGATGGAAGAATTGAAACTCCTAATGATTTAAAAATACAATTTCCAATTGCTAAAGAGATATGTACATTAATGGGAATTAAATATATTGAATGTGATAACTATGAAGCTGACGATATCATTGGTACATTTGCAAGAATGGCAGATGAAGATAAAAACTATAATGCAACAATTATTAGTAGTGATAAAGATTTATTACAATTAATTAGTGATGAAGTTAATGTAAAATTATTAAAACAAAAAGATTATATAATGATGGATGAAAAAACATTTATGGATACTTATGGAATTAAACCAATTAGAATGATTGATTTAAAATCATTAATGGGAGATCCATCTGATAATATTCCTGGAGTTAAAGGAATAGGTGAAAAAACGGCTTTAACTTTACTTCAAAAATATGAAACACTTGATGGAGTATATCAACATATTGATGAAATATCTGGAAAGCTAAAAGAAAAATTAGAAAATGATAAAGATAATGCATATTTTTCATATAAACTTGCTACTATATATAAAACAATAGACTTTGAATATACTTTTGATAGTATTAAATATAATGGTTGTGATAAAGAAAAATTAGTTGAAAAATATAAAGAACTTGAGTTTAATTCATTTCTTAAAAACATAGAATTAAATGTTAAAAAAGAAGAAACACAATATGAAATAGTAAAAGGTAAAATAAATATTAAAAATAAAAAAAGTATTTATATAGAGCTTGATAATACAAATTATCATATTGCAAATTTAATAGGTGCATCTATTTATGATGGAAATAAAGCATATTATTTTGATTTACCTAGTTTATTATTAAATAAAGATTTGTTTAATGATTCTTTTGTTACATTTGATTTAAAAAAGAATATAGTATTTTTAAATAGATATGGTATTAATACAAATAGTGAATTTGATACTTTAATAGCGGCATATCTGTTAAATTATAATATTAAAGATGATATAGCTTATTTAAGTAGTACTTTTGGAAAAGAAATATTATACTATGAAAATATTATAAGTAAGAAAAATAAACATACCACAGAAGAAATAATATCAGCCATAGTTGAAAAAGCTAAATTCTTATATGATTCACATGAAGAATTAAATAATAAATTAAAAAATGAAGAATTGTTAGAGCTATATACTAATATAGAACATCCGTTAATTAGGGTTCTTTCAAAAATGGAAATTGAGGGAATTAATGTAAATCCTAAAGTGATTGAAGAATTATCTTCTGAAATCAAAATTAGAATATCATTAATAGAAGAAAGAATATATAATTATGCTGGTGAAGAATTTAATATATCTAGTCCAAAGCAATTATCATATATTTTATATGATAAATTAAAATTACCAAAGGGAAGAGGGAAAGAGTCAACTGCGCATGATGTTCTTGTTAAATTATCAGATAAACATCCAATTATAAATGAAATACTTGAATATAGAAATTTAAGTAAATTAGTTTCTACATATTTAGATACATTTAATAACTATGTAAGAGATGATAATAAGATACATACAATATATAAACAAACTGGTACAAGAACGGGAAGACTTTCATCAGTAGAACCAAATTTACAAAATATTCCAGTCAGAACTGAAGAGGGTCGCAAAATAAGAAAGGCTTTTTTACCAAGTGAAGACTCATATTTATTATCAAGTGATTATTCACAAATAGAACTTAGAATACTTGCTCATATAAGCAACTCAGAAAGTTTAATAAATGCATTTAATAATGATGAAGATATTCATACTTTTGTTGCATCAGATATATTTGGAATACCAACTGAAAATGTAACAAAAAATCAAAGAAGAACAGCAAAAGCAGTTATATTTGGAATCGTTTATGGTATTAGTGGTTATGGGCTTGGAGAAAACCTTGATATTTCTCCATTTGAAGCTAAAAAATATATCGATAAATATTTACATTTATATCCTGAAGTTGATAAATATATGAAAGAAATTGTTGCAAGAACAAGAGAACTTGGTTATGTAAGAACTTTATTTAATAGAAAAAGAGAAATAGAGGAAATTAAGAATACAAATTATATGATTAGAGCTATGGGAGATAGAATGGCACTTAATACACCAATTCAAGGTACAGGAGCAGATATATTAAAAATGGCAATGATTAAGATTGATAAATTGTTAAGCGAAGGAAATTATAAAACAAAGATGCTACTTCAAGTACATGATGAATTAATATTTGATGTTCCAAAAAATGAACTTGAAAAAATCAAAGAATTAATAAAAGATACAATGGAAAATATATATAAATTAAAAGTACCATTAAAAGTAGAAATCAATTATGGAAAAGATTGGTATGAAGCAAAATAAAAGAATCTATTTATTAGATTCTTTTATTATTGGCTTATTTTTAATTTCAATATCATTTATATCATCATATATATATGAATATAAATTAGTAATTCTTTTTTCAATTTCTAATGTTTTATATTTATTAGTATCATATTTATTTAATAATGGTAAATTAATACTATCTTTAATTTCATTTAAATATTTTTGGCCATCCTTACTAAATCCCAATATTCTAATGTATTCTAGTTTATTTAAAGTTTTAGCTTCTTCTTTTGTAAGAGATGTAAAAATATGATTTAACATTCTAGATATTTTGTTATATGTATATCTTTTTGTTTTAATATTATTAATTAAATCATCTATATTATTTGATTTTAATATAGATTTTTTAATTCTAGTATTCAATCCTTCATCAACATCTAAGTATTTTTCTAAATTATTTTCACTTAATATTTTATATTTTAAATATTCAAAATATTTATTATTTAATTTCTTTTTCTTCAATAATGAATATACTTCTTTTGGTACAGTATTTTTATAATCTTGATTATTTAACATTTTGTATCTAACATTTGATGCAGATACTATAGTCGCGTTAGATGTTTTATCATGATATTTAGATGTCCTTTTAACAGGAAACAAATCAATAGAATAATTGTTTTTAATTATTTCTTTTATGTAACTTAATGCTAACAATTCATTAGGCTCTTTTATTTCAATATTAATAATTTCTTTTAATGCTTTGTTCATAGCGGTAGGATAGTTAATTCCATCATCCATATATTTTTTTACATAGCAATCAAAATTACTATCAAATAATTGTGTTTTTGCAGATAATTTAATATCTTCTATATTGTTTTTTTCAATACCAAAACATAGTTTATTTATTTTTAATTCATTTAATAAATTTAATGAATATGCTGCGAAAACATCACTACTTTGTACAGTATAAATATATGGTAGTTCAATAACAATATCTACATTACTATTTAAAGCGATGCTTGTTTTTTCCCATTTGTTCAAAATTGATAACTCTCCACGTTCAGTAAAACAACTTGACATACAAACTATTATTAAAGAGTCAGGATATTTATTTTTAATTTGTTTGATTTGATATAAATGTCCGTTGTGAAATGGATTATATTCTACAATTATTCCTATTATTTTTTTCATTATTTGTCCTTTCTTAAATAAAATTATATCAAAATAGATAGTTTTTGCAATAAAATACAAAATTATACTTGATATTTTTTCGTTTTTATGAGAAAATACTTGAGCAAAGGAAATTTATTTATTACCTGATACTGAAGGAGGAATAAAAATGAAATTAGATATTACATTATTCGGAGCATTACCTTTTAGAAGAATTAGTAAGACTGCTAAAAGACAAAGAAGAACTCATTTAAAGAAAACTGCTCCAACTGTTACAACTTGTTCAAATTGTGGAGCTGTAGTAGCACCTCATAGAGCATGTACTAAGTGTGGATATTATAAAGGCAAAGAAGCCATTAAAGTAAATAACGAAGAAAAAAACAACTAATCATTCCAATGATTAGTTTTTATTTTGACAATAAAGTCGCTTGACTTATTTTGATATCAAATCTATAATTATAATAGGTGGAGAGTATGAAAAGGAAATATCTATTATTTATAATTATAGTTATTTTTAGTTTTTGTATTAAAGTAAGTGCAAGAACAGGATATTTTGATGCAACAGATTACGCAAATAATTATATTAAAAATTTTAGCGGATATAATAGATATATTATTACTCAACAAGTTAATTATGGATATACTGCAGGTGTAATAACAAGTGATTCATCATTCACAAATGGTGGATTATTAAATAAAGATGAATTTGTATACTCTAAAAATAATAATGGTGAAACGTATCTAAATAATGGTTTAGATTATTTTACTATGACTAAAATAGATAGCGGAAGTGTATATGCAATAAAACCAGATGAGGCAGATTATTTAGTAAGAAAAACTATGTCTGATACTAGTGGTGTAAGAGTAACAAATTATGTTCAAAGTGATGTTCATGTTAAAGGGAGTGGATCTAAAAATGATCCTTGGGAGTTTGTTGATAAATATTATGTTAGATTAGATTATGATGATACTAGATTGAATGTAGCTACGAGTTCATTTGTAGTTCCAGGTGATGGGGCAGTTGTTACAACTATAACAGTTAGAAGTGGTAGCATTTTTACTGGAAATAGTTGTGGAGCAAGTTATGATACAACAACAAATAGATTTATGATTACGAATATTAACTCAGATATTACTTGTACTTTGTATTCATATCCAACTAATTTTGTAATTACGTATAATTCAAATGGTGGACAAGATTGTAATCCTAATTATAAAAATGTCACTCCTGAACATGAAATTGGACAAATGTGTGAACCACAAAGAAATGGGTATGATTTTCTAGGATGGTTTGATGAGGCCGAAAATGGAGTGCAGATTACATCAGATGTTATTCTAGATCAAGATATTGAATTATATGCTCATTGGAGTCAAGGAGATATTATTATTACATATAATTCAAATGGTGGACAAAACTGTAACCCAAATCATAAAGCCATATCTCCAGGAGAAGTTGTAGGTGACCTATGTGTGCCACAAAGAGAAGGATATGGATTTGATGGATGGTGGACTGCCGAAACTGGTGGTACTAGAATTAATAGATATGATATCTTAAATGAATCTACAACTTTATTTGCACATTGGAATATAAATAATTTAGTGGTAACATATAACTGTAATGGTGGTAGTGGAGTTGCCCCTAGTAGTGTTAATGTATCACATGGTTCTCAAGCAAATATATCTTCAAAACCATGTGGATATAAAATTATAACTGGTACGGGAAATGGTACTTCTGCTACGCCTACTATATATTATCAAACTGGATGGTCTACTAGTTCAAATGGAACAGCAGCTTCTTCAATAACAATAACTTCTAATACAACTCTTTATGCTACATGGGCAAAACTATTTACTTATTCAACAAATTATGAAGTTATAGATGATGGAACAGGTAACTGGAGAATAAAATTCTTGTCAACAGGTTCTTTATCTATAAAAAAGAATACTACTGTTGACATCTTCGCCGTTGGTGGCGGAGGCGGTGGTGGAGGAGTAAACTGCAATACAAATTCAACTGTTGGCGCTGGTGGCGGCGGTGGTGGATATGTAAATACAGTTTCAAACACTTCACTTACAAACTCATCTTCATATCAAGTTACAATTGGATCTGGCGGATCTGGAGGAACAGGAAATAATACGGGTTCTACTGGTGGCACTTCATCATTTGGAAATTTATGTTCCGCTTCTGGTGGTTTAGGAGGCGGAGCACCAACTAACAATGCTACTAATGGAAATACTGGTGGTATCGGTGGAAATGGAGGCTCTGGTGGTGGTGCCGGAAAGGCTCAGGCCGCTAGTTACGAAAATGGAATTGGTACTGGTGGATCTTATGGTGGAGCTGGATTAAAAGGCGGTTGCGCTGGATCTATATGTTATGATAATCAATCATCAAGTGCTTTTCCATCTGGAGGAACAGGGATTGGTACAACTACATGTGAATTTACATCAGGAAGCACATCAAGCTGTAATGCAGGTATAACTGCTTATGCCGGTGGCGGCGGAGGTGGCGTTGGATCTGGAAGTAATGCTTGCGGTAGTGGTGCTGGCTCTGGTGGTACTGGAGGCGGCGGAGCAGGCGGAAATACATGCTATCATAATGGAGCAAATGGAACTGTTAATACTGGTGGTGGCGGCGGTGGAGCTGCTGCATGTAGACAATCAGGAGATTCTGCTTATGTAAGTTCAAACAGTAATGCAAATTATTCCGGTGGAGCAGGAGGTTCTGGTATCGTTATAATTAGAAATCATAGATAAAAAGGAGACATCAGTCTCTTTTTAAATTTATAGTTGATTTTTTGTATCATTTGTGATATAATATGTATCGATTAATTAAAAGGGGGTTATATTATGAGTGAGGTTACTGATAATTTAATCGGGTATATTAATAGTAAATTTACTGATAATGTAAATGATAATAATAAAGAAATGGTAAGATATGTAATACCTTATTTATTAAATAAACATTATACAATTGATGATTCTTTGGAATTGCTTGAAAACTGTCCAAAATTATTTAAAACAGTTTCAGAATCAAAATCATCATCATTTATTAGCGAACTATTAGAAGATAGTACTCTTTATATTGCTTATCAAATGATGTCTAATGAAGATGTTAATGAAGAATTAAATACGAGTGAGCTATTAAAATCTGATGAAGAAAATACTGAAAAAGCAGATGAAGAATCAAATTCAAATGATGCGTTGGAGTATGATTATGATTTTGATGAAGTAAAATATTATATTGATAATAAAGATTCAATAAGTAAAGATATTGATTATCTTGCATTATATTTAAAAGAAATATCTTTATATAAGTTATTATCATATGAAGAAACAACAAAATTATTTGAGAAATTAGAAACAGCTACAGGAACTGAAAGAGATACAATAAGAAATGAAATTGCAAATCACAATTTAAGATTATCAGTCAATATAGCTAAGAAATTTAGGGGTAATGGTGTTGCATTTTTAGATTTAATTCAAGCAGGAAATGAAGGACTATTTTTGGCTATAAATAAATTTAAATATAAAAAAGGTTACAGATTTAGTACATATGCTACCTGGTGGATTAAACAAGCTGTATCTAGATGTATAGCTAATAATTCAAGAACAATAAGAATACCATCTTACATGTATGAAAAAATATTTAAATTAAAAAAGATAGAAAAATATTTGACAAATAATGATGATTATTCACTTGAAAAGTTATCATTTATGAGTGGTATTCCTGTAGAAAAAATATTAGATATGAAAAGATATAGTGAAGCAATTGCATCTCTAGATGAACCAATATGTAATTTTGAAGGAGACGAAGATACTTCATTAGGTGAAATGGTACCAAGTTACGATACTGAAATGGAAGGCGTATCTGATAAATTATTCGAAGAGGAATTTAGAAACGAAATATTTAATTCAGGTATATTGACTGAAAGACAAAAGAAAATAATTGAATTAAGATTTGGATTTGTTGATGGAAAAATTAAAACATTAGAAGAGACAGGTAAAATAATAGGAGTTACTAGAGAAAGAGTTAGACAAATTGAAGTAAAAGCACTATCTAAATTAAGAAATTATTTTAAAAGAAGAAAATATGAAAAAACTGATTTATTATCAGATAGTATGAGTGATTATTCAATGTCACTTAAATAAATTAAAAGAAGATTAGTTCTTCTTTTTTTTTACTTTTTGTGATAAAATTTAACTTATGGAAAGAGAAAAAATAAGAAATTTTTGTATTATAGCACATATAGATCATGGAAAAAGTACGCTAGCTGATAGAATACTTGATCTTTGTGGTGCGGTTTCTGAAAGAGAAAAGAAAGAGCAAATATTAGATTCAATGGATTTAGAACGTGAAAGAGGTATTACTATAAAATTAAATGCAGTTGAACTTAAATACAAAGGTTTTTTATTACATTTAATAGATACTCCGGGTCATGTAGACTTTAGTTATGAAGTAAGTAGAAGTTTAGCTGCTTGTGAAGGAGCAATTCTAGTAGTGGATGCAACACAAGGAATTGAGGCACAAACTCTTGCAAATCTTTACTTAGCACTAGATGCAAATCTTAAAATAATACCTGTTATAAATAAAATTGATTTGCCAAATGCTGACCCTGAAAAAGTGGCGAATGAACTTGTAAATACTATTGGATTTGATAAGGATGAAATAATTCTTTGTTCTGGAAAAACTGGTGAGGGTGTAGATAAATTATTAGATGCTGTTATAGAAAGAATCCCAAGTCCTAAGAGTAGTACAGATAAATTAAGAGCATTGATATTTGATAGCTATTTTGATCCATATAAAGGTGTTGTTATATTAATAAGAGTTATTGATGGAAAAGTACAAGTAGGAGATAAGATAAAATTTATAAACAGTGGCGTTTCTTATGAAGTTTTAGAACTTGGTAAGCATACACCACACGAAATAAAAAAAGAATCTTTATGTGCAGGAGAAGTTGGTTTTTTAAGTGCCTCTATTAAAAGTATAACTGAAGTAGAAGTTGGAGATACAATATGTAAAGATTCAGATGAGGTTGAAGCATTACCTGGATATAAAAAGATGTTGCCAATGGTATATAGTGGAATTTACCCAATTGATAGTTCAAAATATAATAATTTAAAAGAAGCACTATTAAAACTTAAATTATCTGATGCATCACTAGTATTTGAACCTGAAACAAGTGTTGCTTTAGGATTTGGATTTAGATGTGGATTTTTAGGTTTACTTCATATGGAAATAATTGAAGAGAGAATAGAAAGAGAATTTGGAATAGATATTATCGCAACAAGTCCTTCAGTTGTTTATGAAGTTAAATTAAATGATGGTAGTATTATACAAATAGATTCACCTTCAAAAATGCCTGATGCTACTAGAGTATCTAAAATATTAGAGCCATATGTTAATTGTAATATATATGTTCCAAGTGAATTTGTAGGACCAATAATGGAATTATGCCAAAATAAAAGAGGTATATATAAAAATATGTCTTACTTAGATGAAACTAGAGTAAATATTTTATATGAACTTCCATTATCTGAAATAGTGTATGATTTTTTTGATAAATTAAAAAGTTATACAAAAGGTTATGCATCATTTGATTATGAATTTATAGGCAATAAAGAAAGTAAATTAGTAAAAATGGATATACTATTAAATGGGGAAATAGTAGATGCATTAAGTTTAATTGTACACAAAGATTTTGCATACAATAGAGGAAAAATAATTTGTCAAAATCTTAAGAAAATCATTCCTAAGCAAATGTTTCAAGTTCCAATTCAAGCTGTTATCGGGTCTAAAGTAATAGCTAGGGAAGACATAAGTGCTTTAAAGAAAAACGTTCTTGCAAAATGTTATGGTGGAGATGTTTCAAGAAAAAGAAAACTTTTAGAGAAGCAAAAAGAAGGAAAGAAAAGAATGAAACAAGTTGGTAGTGTATCAATACCGCAAGAAGCATTTTTATCAATATTAAGCACTGATAGTGAGGAATAATTATTTAAAAAAAGTAAGCGTATCATTAAAACGTGGAGAGTTTTCTTCACCTTTTAAAAGCTTACTTTCTTTAGTTGTATCAACATTATTCATATCATTTTTGCTTTTAAAAAAACTTTTTTCGTGTGTTACATATGGTTTAACTTGTCTATAAACTGGAATTGATTTTTTAATAATGTTTAATGTTTTATTTGTATTAGCAAATATATTTGAAAAATTAATATTTTTAAATAAACTTAATATATTAAAATTCATATGGTTCACCTAATATAATATATTTTATAAAAAGCAAAAATGTTCTTTATATTTTAATTATTGTATGTTATAATGTATAATGTATAAGAATAAGAAGGAAGGTTTTTCTATGGCAACAAATAAAAAGACTATTAGAAAAGTAAGAATAAAGAAAAATAAGAAAAAAGCCAATGAAAATTTAAATTTGTTGCCTATAGATAAAAACAGCTCAGACGTTAAGGTAACAATAAAAAAGAAAAAGAAAAAAAATGAACAAGACATACCAGTAATAATTAAAAAGAAGAAACAAAAGAAATTACAAAATGCATCAGTAATAATTAAAAAGAAAAAGAAAAAACAAAAGAAAATACAAAATGTACCAATAACTATCAAAAGTCAAGAAAATAATGGCGTAAATGTAACGATTAAAAATAAAGAACAACAAAATGCAAATGTAGATGATCTTAAGAAAAAAGTCGATGATAGTTTAAATACATTAGATTCACTAAAAAAGAAAACAGAAGAAAGTTTAGATACTTTAAATCTTATTCAAAAAAAGACTGCTGAAAGTTTAAATGTTCTTGATTTATTAAATAAAAAGACAGGACAAACTATTGATTTATCTGAACTATTAAATAGTGAAGAATTTCAAAATGCAAAAGATACGAAATTAGAATTTATTGAATTAGATGATGATAAAGACAAGCCAGAAATAAAAGAACCTAAAAAAACAGATAATAATGGTACAAATATAGGGCTTGCTGATTTCCTTAATAAAAGAAATAATGAAGAATTTAAAATACCAGAAGAAATTCAAGCGAAAATTAATAACGATTCTGAATTATTAGATTATTTTAACAACCAAGAAAATGTAAATATTATTAAAAAGCCTGTAGAAGAACCTTTACATACACAAACTGTTAATGAAAAAAAACCATCTAAAAAGAAAAAACAAGGTGAAACAAAGACATTTAAATTCTTCGATGCTATAATATCTGCAATTATTTCGTTTTTCACTTATTTATTCTATGGAATTAAGTTTATATTTGTTTCCATCTATAAATATTTCTTATTTCCAATATTTAGAGAAATATATAATTTATTTTATGCTATGTATATGGGTATTGCTTTTATTGGTCACTTTATACTTATTGAAGTTCCATCAACTGCATATAACAAAGTAAGTAAATTCATATATGACACATATATGAAAATTAAGAATGGAATTATTAAAAGAGAAAAAGCAAGACAAGAAGATCCAGAAAGTGTTAAAACGCTTACTCAAAGAATTAAAGACTATATAGTAAATAAATACGAAAATATTCCTTTTGTAAAAGCTAACAGAGAGAAAAAAGAAGCAAGCTTAATAGTTATGAGCATTAATCCAAATGGAAATGATGCTGTTAGAACAGAACAGAAGCAAACATTTAAATATTTAGCTAGAAACAAAGAAGGTAAATTAGAAAGCGGATATTTTGCTGCTTTATCTAAATTAGATGTATATTCATACTTAATTGATAAAGGTATGACTGTATATGAAATTAAGACAAGTAAAGCAATTAATTTCTTACATGGAAATATAGCATCTTCATCTAGAAAGATGAGGAATAAAGACTTAATATTCTGGTTAGCGCAATTATCAACATATATTAAAGCTGGTATTCCACTTGCGGATGCTGTTAAGGTACTAGCACATCAAGATAGAAGAAGAAAGTATAAGGGAGTATATGATTCAATTATATATGAACTTACAATGGGTGAAAGCTTTAGTGAGGCATTAAAAAAACAAGGTGGTACATTCCCACCATTACTTATCAATATGATTAAATCAGCAGAAATGATAGGTGAAATTGAAAATACATTAGATGAAATGAGTGCTTATTATCAAGAAATTGAAGATAATAAAAGAGCTGTTATTAGTGCCCTTACTTATCCAGCTATCGTATTAGTTTTTGCTATAGGTATAGTAATATTTATGCTTGTGTATATCGTTCCAAAATTTGTAGATGTATATGAAAGTATGAATGCTGATATACCAAGAATTACTCAGATAACACTGAATATATCTTCATATATGAATAATAATTATTTTGTTATTATTGGTGTGGTTTTAGGAATAATTGCTATATATGTGTTTAGTTATAAAAAGATTAAATTATTTAGAACACTAATGCAAACTTTATTCATGAAAATACCAATTGTTGGTAACTTATTGATCTATAAAGAACTCTCACTATTTGCTAGAACATTTGCAACTTTAAATAAAAACAATGTCTTATTAACAGATACTATAGATATCTTAGGTAAGATTACAGGCAATGAAATATATAGATCAATAATGTATAGAACAATTAATAACTTGCTTAAAGGTGAAAAAATAAGTGACTCATTTAAGAATCACTGGGCAGTACCAGAAGTTGCTTATTATATGATAGTTACTGGTGAATCCACTGGTGAACTAGCAGAAATGTTAGATAAAGTTGGAGATTATTATAACAAATTACAAAAAAATATGGTTAATCAATTGAAAGTATTCATAGAACCTGTTATGATAATACTATTAGCTATAATAGTTGGATTTATATTAGTAGCAATAGTTGTACCAATGTTTGCTATATATGAGACTATTCAATAGGGGGGAATATGAATTATTTAATAATGGTGTATTTATTTATATTGGGTGCAATGATTGGTAGTTTTTTAGGATGTATGGGATATAGAATTCCAAACAAAATAAAAACTACCTTTCCACCTAGTTTTTGTGAAAATTGTAAGCATAAGTTAAAGTGGTATATGAACATTCCAATATTCTCATATATATTTTTGAGAGGAAAATGTTATTATTGTAAAAAACCAATAGGTTTTATATATTTTCTAAGTGAAATAATATGTGCAATTTTATTTGTTGTAAATTATGTGGTTTTTGGATTTACTTCAAATTTCTTTATAGCAACAATATTAACTTGTATACTTATTGTTACTATGGTTAGTGATTTTAGATATTATTATATATCCGATAGGGTAATAATTTTAGGCTTGATAGGTTCATTAATCACATTATTAATATTTGAATCTAAAATATTAGTATTTAAATATATAATGTATGGTGTAATATTATTTGCAATAATGTATTTAATAAAAATAATTGGTAACTTTTTATTTAAAAAAGAGTCTTTGGGTGATGGAGATATTAAACTAATGGGAGTAATTGGTGCTTCTATAGGAATTATTAATGGTCTTTTGACACTTTTTGTAGGCTCTGTACTTGGACTTCTATATTCATTAATACCCGTGAAAAATAAAGAAGAAAGACTTATTCCATTTGGACCATTTCTTATAATGGGAGCATTAATAACATTATATTTTTCAAATTATATTACATACATAATTGATAATATGCTATAACGTAAATGTTATAGCTTTTTTTGTTTAAAGTATGAAATCAATTGACTTTATTTTTAATTATTATTATAATTAAATAGTAAGATAGATTATATAAAATGTAAGATGTTTTAATATGTTTTATAATCTATATAATAGAAGGGAGAATTTGACATGGATAAGTCAAGAAATTATGTAGTATTTGGAGTTTTAGCTTTAGTTGTTTCATTAGTTGCAGTATCTTTAGCTTATGCTGGATTTACTCAAACTTTAACAATTAATGGTGCTGCTAATGTAAAGGGAGCAAAGTGGGATGTTCATTTTGAAAACATTAATAAATTAGCTGATACTACAGTTAATACTAATTCATCTGTAACACAAAGTGTTGAATGGGTAACAGAACCAACATTAGTTGATACTGTTGTTGGCAGTTTTTCAGTAAAACTAGCAACTCCTGGTGATCAAGCTGCATTTACATTTGATACTGTTAATGATGGTAACTGGGCAGCAAACTTAACTAATTTAACTCTAGGTACTGTTAGTTGCACAGCTGTAGATGGTTGGGCACAAGATAGTACTCATACTGATTATGGTGAGGCACAAAGTGTAACAGGCGGATTTAATTGTGCAACTGCAATATCATATAAGTTATATGATATGACTGCAGGCGGTACTGAAGTTACTGCAAATAATTCTGCATATTCAGCAGGAAATTTAGCTGCGAATGGAGGAAGTAGAACTTATAAAATAGAATTAACTTATTTGGATATGGATAATGAGACTATTACTCCAAAATCAAATGTAACAGTAACCGTAACTCCAACAGTATTTAGTTATACTCAGAGTGGTGCTTATCAAGCCGGTGCGTAATTTTAAAATATGATATAGATGTATACGGTAACTGTGATAGTTACCGTATATGTTCATTTATAGTTCTAGTATAATATTGGGAGGAATAAATGAGAAATAAAAATGTTGTTGCGTTTGGTGGATTAGCAGTAGTTATTGCTTTAATTGCTGTTTCTCTTGCATATGCTGGATTTACTCAAACCTTAAATATTAATGGTTCGGCTGGTATTAAAGCTGCTAAATGGGATGTTCATTTTGCTAATTTAGTAGAAAGCACAAGTGGTTCTACTGTAGTTGGTGTTCCTGCAACTATTAAAAGTGGTAATACATCAATAGGAAACTATTCTGTAACATTTTTTAATCCAGGAGATTCATTAACTTATACATTTGATGTTGTAAATAGTGGAAATTTTTCTGCGCAATTGACAGGGGTAAATATTGGTGTTCCTTCATGTAAATTGACTGTAACAGGGCAAACTAACACAAATGCTATAAACGTTTGTAATAATATATCATATGAATTATTTGATGCTACAACAGGAGTAAAAATAACTGCTCCTGATAATGGTGTAGTAGTAGCAAATGGGGGAACAAGACATTTAAGATTGGTTTTAACTTATAATAATACAACAAATGAAACATATATAGCTAATAATGATATTGAAATAACAGGTTTGGCAGTTACATTAACTTATTCACAGTATGGTAGTTATGTTGCACCTTAAATCATAATTAAATCAATAATAAATGTGTATAGATAGTAAGGAGATGAAACTATTGAAAAATAATACTTTAAAAGTTGTTATTTTAGAAATAATTTGCATTCTTTTTGCAATCATGCCTTTATTATTTGGTATCAAATATAATGAATATTTAATATCAATATTCCTAATAATGTTGTTTATTGTTTCAATTTATTTTTTAGGATTTGAAAAAGATAGATTGGTTAAATCAAATAAAAAAATAATTGCAATTTCTTTAATTACAATATCTATTCTATTTATAACTTATGGTATTGGTTTTATGACTGGATTTGTAAGATCTCCTTACAATAGAAGTCTAATTGGTATATTTATGAATACTTTATCAATAGTATTATTAGTTATAAGTAGTGAATTATTAAGATATCAATTTTGTAAAAAAGGCGGTAAAGTTGGACTAATATTATCTGTATTAGCTTTAATGTCAATAGATGTTGTATTTAATTTAAATTTTTATAGTAGTTTAAACAATGCAACTATATTGGAATTTGTATGTATAGTAGTATTGCCAAGTATAAGTAAAAATGTTGTTATGTCTATAATTTCAAAAAAATATGGTTATAAGATAACATTAATATATACATTAATAATGGCAGTATATGAATATGTAGTGCCAATAATGCCAAATTATGATAATTATTTAAGATCAATAATTTTAATAGTTATGCCAATAATTAATATGCAATTTGTTAATTTCTATTTGGGTAAAAGTGAAAAAAAAGATGTAAGGAACAAGAATTATATATCTAAAATATTTGTTGCTCTATGTGTATTGTTTTTAATATTTTTAGTTGGTTTATATAGCAATTTATTTAGATACTGGGTTGCGACTATAGCGTCCGGCAGTATGTCACCAACAATTGAAGTGGGGGATATAGTTGTAATTGATAAATGGTATGCTGACAATCCTCAGGAATTAGAAAATGGGGATATAATAGTATTTAATGTATTGAATACACTCTATACTCATAGAATAATAAATATTACAGAAAAGAATAATAATTATTATATTAAAACAAAAGGTGATTATAAAGATAATGCTGAAGATGCATGGATAGTTACTAAAAGTGATATAGTTGGAAAAGTAGTATATAAGATAAAATATTTAGGACTACCATCAGTTTGGTTGCATAATTTAATAAAAGGAGATTAGATATGAATAAAGAATCTAAAAGGGTAAGAAAAAAAGAAGTGAGTTATAGTAGTAAAAATGAAAAGTTGTATAATCTTAAAAAAATTAGAGTTTTAAACACTAAAAAAGCTTTAGTCATTTTAATTGCTTTATCAATAATATTACTACCATTAGCAGAATCTCTATTAATTAAATCTTTAAATTTTAAGAAACAAGAAGCTGTAATTCAATATGTAGAAGATGGTAAAATAGATTATAAAGTTTATCTAAAGAATAATAATTATTATACTGAAAAATATTTAGAAAAAGGAATGGAATATGTTTCAAGTATAATAAGTACAGTAAATCCTTTATTTACATATGAAATACATTCTACAGATAATCTTGAATTAATGTATAGTTATAAAATTACTGGTACTTTGTTAATATCTAAAGATAGTGAAAGTAGTCCATTATATACTAAAACATTTAATCTAGCTACAAAAGAAAAGCAAACAATCAATTCTGATTATTTAAATATATCAGAAGACCTTGTAATAGATTATGATGAATACAATAGTTTAGTTAATAAATATAAAAGAGATTTTGGTATAAGTGCTAATAGTAAATTAGTTTTAAAAATGGATATTAATGTTGTTGGAAAGCATCCAAAAAATGATGATCAAATCGCATTAAATAGAACATTACAAATGAGTATTCCACTTTCAGAACAAACTATTCAAGTAAATATGGATACAGGAAAAATAGATAATGTAGGTGTATTATTTACAAAAGGTATAATATCTATTAATAGCTATTTAATGTTCATTGTAGCAATTGTTTCATTAGTAATAGTGTTATTATTGCTTATAACGAGTATAAGCATATATATAAAATTCAAGAAAAGAAATATATATTATTTAACATTAGATAAGTATTTAAATGATTATGACCGTATAATAATTAATGGTACATTTAAAAACACTAATATAGATGAAACTAAATTTGAAAATATAGTTACTATTGATAATTTTCAAGAATTAATAGATGCAGCTGAAAATTTAAGTTTACCAATACTATTTTATGAAGTAATACCTGGAGAATTAAGTTTCTTTATAATAACTAATGATAAAACTTTATATAAATATATATTAGATAAAGCAAGCTTAGTAAAAAAACAATCTGTTGAGAATAAAAAAGTAGAAGAATTAAAGAAAACTAAAATTAAAAAATAAAAGGTATGTCTTGTGACATCCTTTTTATTTTGATATAATTAATTAGAAAAATAGTGGTGATATTTATGTACATTAAAGAGATTAAATTACAAGGATTTAAAAGTTTTGCAGATAAGATATCTATTGAACTTGATCAATCATTTACTGGTATAGTTGGTCCTAACGGTAGTGGTAAAAGTAACATAGTAGATGCAATTAAATGGGTTATGGGAGAACAAAGTGTTAAATCACTTCGTGGAACTAATAACATGACAGATGTAATATTTTCAGGCTCTACTTCAAGAAATCCAGCTAATTTTGCTAGTGTATCTATAGTATTTGATAATAATGATAGAACATTAAATATTGACTATAATGAAGTATCAATTAAGAGAACTTTATATAAAAATGGAGAAAATGAATATTACATAAATAATGAAAAATGTAGATTAAAAGACATCACAAATTTATTTATGGATTCTAAATCAAGTAAAGAATCATTTAATATAATTCCTCAAAATAAAATAGATCAAATATTAAGTGAAAAACCAGAGGAAAGAAGAATTATATTTGAGGATGCTGCTGGTGTATTAAAATATAAAAAGAGAAAAGAAGAGAGTTTGTCTAAATTAAATAGAACTCACGAAAATATAGATAGAATCGATTTAATAATTAAAGAAAATTCAGAAAATCTATTACCATTAGAAAGTGAAGCAAAAAAAGCTCGTGAGTATAAAGAAGCATTAACTGAACTTGAGAGTGTTGAAATTGCACTTATTGCTAAAGATATCACTGAATTTAGTACTTCTTTAGAAAATAAGAAAGAAAGAAAAAGTGTATTAGAAGAAGAATTATTAAAACTAACATCCACTTCAACAACTGATAATACGAACGTAGAAAAACTAAAAGTACAGATATTAAATATAGATGAGAATATTAAAAAAACTAGTGATGAAATATTTAAAATAAATGAAAGCTTAATTGAATTAAGCAACAAGAAAACATTGATGACAGAGAGAAATAAATATGATAAAACTAGTGAAGTCGTTAAAAATAATTTAATTAGTTTAAAAGATAGAGAAGGAACTTTAAGTAATTCCATATCTATTACAGAGTTAGATATTAAAAATATAAATGAAACAATTATTAATCAAAAAAGTAAATTGACAGAATTAAATGTTGAATATAATAATACTAATACAGAACGTGAAAAAGTTAATTTTGAACTTAACAATAATCGTAAACTTCTTATGAATACAAATAATAGAATAGATGTATTAGAAAATAATATACTTGAAATGAATAAAATACCTTATAGTGTTAGAAGTATTTTAGAGTCACCAACATTAAGAGGTATACACGATATACTCGGAAATTTAGTTAATACAAGTAGTGAATATGCAACAATGTTAGACGTTGCTTTAGGCGTATCATGCAATAATATAGTTGTGGATGATGAATCATGTGCTAAAGAAGCAATTGAATACTTAAAGAGTCATAATAAAGGAAGAGCGACATTTTTCCCTCTTAATGTAATCAAACCAAAGTCTATTGAACCAGAAGTATTAAGAGATGTATCTAATATAATAGGCTATGTAAATATTGCATCCTCTTTAGTAACTTATGATTCTAAATATTACAATATAGTAATGAATCAATTGGGTAATATTATTGTTGCTTCTAATATAAACGCAGCAATTGCCATCAGTAAGAAAATAAATCATAGATATAGAGTAATATCACTAGATGGAGAACTTATTCATGTGGGTGGTGTTATGACAGGAGGTAGTCTTAAAACAAATAATTCATATATTAGTGATAAATATGAACTTGATAAACTTAAATTATCAATAGACAACATTAATGAAAAAATTAAGACTCTTGATAATACTATTAATAATTATGATAAAGAATTAAATATTATTAAAGATAAAATTTATAATATAAATTTAGACATTATTAAAAACAATGAATTATTAAATAGTAAGAATAATGAATTGGCTGCTTTCAATCATGAAAAAGAAATGGTTGTAAGTGAAATTAATAACCTTACTGATAAATCTCTTGATAATGAATTAAATAAGGTAATTGAAGAATATTATAATCATGAACAAAGAAAATTAGAACTAGAGCATAATTTAGAAATGTACAATAAAGAAAAATTGGATATTAATAGTTCACTTAGTGATTTAGAGTCTGCTATTAAAAAGTCAAATAATGAATATAATTCTAAGAATAATGAAATTAATACTTTAGAAATAGAAATAACTAAATTAAATATGAATTTAGATACTTTATTGAATAGACTTTCTGATGATTATAACTTGGGTTATGAAAGAGCATCTAAAGAATATACACTTGAGATAGATGAAGATGTAGCAAGAAGTAGGGTATCTACACTTAGAAAGAAAATTAAATCACTTGGAGATGTTAATCTTGGATCTATAGATGAATATGAAAGAATATCTACAAGAGTAAATTTCTTAAATAAACAAAAAACTGATTTAGAAAATAGTGAACATGATTTATTAAATATTATTAATGATATGGATGAAGTAATGAAAGAAAAATTTGAAACATCATTCAATAATATTAATAATGAATTTTCTAAAGTATTCAAAACATTATTTAATGGTGGACATGCTCATTTAGAATTAACTGATCCTGATAATATTCTTGAAACAGGAATTAATATTATTGCTGTACCTCCAGGAAAAAATGAAAAACCATTAAGTTTACTTTCTGGTGGAGAAAGAACTATGACAGCTATAAGTTTATTGTTTTCAATAATGAATTTAGAAAAAGTACCATTTGTAATATTAGATGAAGTAGAAAGTGCTCTTGATGAAAATAATGCTATTGTTTTTGGTAATTATTTAGATCACTATAAGAATAAAACTCAATTACTTGTAATAACACACAAAAAGAAAACAATGGAATTCTTAGATAAATTATATGGTATTACAATGCAAGAAAGTGGAGTTTCAAAAATAGTTAGTGTTAAATTAGATGATTAAAAAAGAACTTAATTATTAAGTTCTTTTTTCTTTAATATTTCAACTTTAACTACATTATCTTTATTTATAAATTCATCTAAATCAGTAACATCTGCACCAACTGTAATGATGTAATTACCAAATTCTTTTGAATCAGTTATTTCTGGGTAATTAAGTTCAAAATCACTCTTTGTAGTTTCGTCTAAATTAAGTGCATAAATTACAGACAATAGTGATTTATATAAGTCATTATTATATGAACTATTTTGAATATATATCGCATAAGAATCATCATAATTAACTACATGAAGTGTTATTTCATATTTAGAATAATCAAATTTTCCATAAGCAAATAAATCATCATTTATATTTTTAATGTCATAGTAAGTTATATATGTAGTAACTTTTTCAATAATATTGTTGGCAAGAGATTCATCAATATTAATAAATAATTCTTGATTAATATTATCATAAATAAGATTTACACCTTTATCAAGTGTATAGTCATATAAGTCATCAAATTCAATCTTATTAAATATTTCTCCTTCTTTTCGATTATTTAATACTGATATTGCTTCAATCATTTCTTTAATAATAAATTCAGTGGTTACTTGATATGAATCGTTAAATTTCAAATAGAGTACTCTTTTACCATCTATGATTTTATATTCAAAATTTAATGATAATTTAATTTTTTCAGCTTTATAGGATACTATTAAATAATTTTTATTAATACTTGTTTTAATAGTAACATTGGAATTCTTATATCTTTGAATACCATTTAAATTATTAAATGCTTTTTCTATTGGCAATAATTCTTGTCTTATTTTTCCATATACGCCATATCCTTTATAAAAAGAATATATTCCGACTCCAACTGCTGCAAGAACACAAAGCCAAATGAATCCCCAAATAAACAATCTGATTTTATTTCCTTTTGTCATTTCTTTCTCCTATTATAATTATATAAAAACAAAATAAAAAAGTAAACCATTTAATAATTAAGGTTTACTTTATATTGCTCTCATTTTATCTTGATTCTTAAAAGGATCCTTTTTATCTATTTTGTCAGTGAACAAAATACCATTTAAATGATCTATCTCATGTTGAAATGCAACTGCTATTTCTTCTCTAACTCTTTTTGTTTGAACATTTCCAAATTCATCATAGAATTCTACAGTAATTCTAGCATATCTAGGTACAATTCCTTCAACATATCTAGTAACACTCAAGCATCCTTCTCCCTCTTCAACATACACTTCTTCTTCAGAATGAGATAAAATCTTTGGATTAACAACTTTATATTCCTCAAAAGTGCCATCATCTTTTTTATAAGATATTACGAAAAATCTTTTATCAATGCCAAGTTGAATAGCAGCAAGACCCATACCAGGTCTTATATTGTGTTTTTCTGCATATTCTTCATCTTGACTCATCCTAAGATACATAATCATATTATTAAGTAAATATATGTCTTTTTCATCCATAGGAAATTTAACTTCTTTACTAGTTTTTCTTAATGTTTTAGCATCTTTTTCAGTTAAAATATCACATTCTTTTATCATTTCTTTCTCCCCAATAAGTATTTTATCAAAAAATGAACTGAAATTCAAATTTTATTGAAAAAAAGACATAATAATTATATAATATATATATAATGAGGAGAATATATGTTGAGTATTAACATAAAAAACAAAATATTAAATGTTGCAATTGCATTATTAATGGTGTTTATTATTGCTATTACAATAATACGTTTTTGTTATAAAAAAGAAACTATAGACTCCGAAGATAATTTGAATGATGATATTGCAGTCATATATGATGACACTAGTAATGTAACACTTGTTAATGCTAAAAATGGTGAATATATTGAAAAATCATTTAGTGTGGAAAATGTTTCAAATAAAGATATATATTATTCAATTTCTTTATTGAATGTAACAAATAATTTTAATGATGAAAGTATTTCATATTCACTTGATGGCGATGGTGGAGCATACATAAGAAAAGCATATTTTTCAAATAACAATTATCATATTGCCTCATTAATAAAACTAGAAGCTAATAAAAAGCATAAATATATATTTAGAATGGATGTTAATGATAATGATGAAGACAACAAAACTTTTTCATCAAATATAAAGGTGAGTGTTGATTCTAATAATGAGTTGTATGAAAACAATACATTATTTAGTTATATATTAAATAATAGTATATTGTCTGAAAAAAATATAGATGAAGAAAATGATGGAATTTATTATACAAACAATACAATTAATGGTATTACAATATATTTTTATAGGGGAAGTAATAATTTAAAAAACAATGTGGTTTTAGGAGATTATTGTTATAAAATAGTAAGAACTACTGAAGATTTAGGTATTAGAGCAATATATAATGGTACATATAAAAATAATGAATGTAGTGGAGAAGATAATACTTTAGATTCTTCAATATATAATAATAATTCTAACTATAATGCGTATGTTGGATATATTTATGGTAATGCCAATAGTAGTACTTACAATAAAGAACATGAAAATATTAATCCTAGTGTCATTATGAATAATGTAAATACATTTTATCAAAACAATTTATCAAAATATTCTTCATATTTTATAGATAGTGTTTATTGTAGTAATAGAAGTACATCTAATTTTATATTAAGTAGTGTAAAATATGGAAATGGTGGATATAAAAATTATAATACTGGATATAAATCAATGTATAGAATAGTAAATGATGAAATTAGTTTAAAATGTGAGAATAATAATGATAAATTAAGTAGTAAAGAATTATCTTATCCAGTTGGAATGCTAACAGCAGATGAAGCAATGTATGCTGGATTAAATTTAAAAACAAGTAAAGATAATTATCTAAATTCATCTAGTTCTTATTGGACATTATCTCCGGCATACTATAATGGTATTAATGCATATAATTTTGTTATTAAAGATGGAAAAATAATTGAAGATATTGTAAATAAAGAACATGGAGTAAGACCTGTAATTACATTTAGTAAAAATGTTAAAGTAAAATCAGGAGATGGAAGTTTTGATAATCCATTTGTATTGGAGTAGGAGGAATTATGAATATAATAGATGCATTAATAATTGTATGCTTAATAATTGGATTAATAGCGGGTTATAGAAGAGGACTAATAAAACAAATTGTATTATTGGTAGGACTTGTATTATCTGTTATAATTTCATTTAAATTAAGAGCACCTATATCTACGTTTTTATACAAAAACTTACCATTCTTTTCATTCGGAGGTATATTTAAAGGAGTAAGTATATTAAATATACTATTGTATGAGGTAATAGCATTTCTAGTTATTTTCTCTATTGTTTATTTAATACTTAGAATACTATTAAAAATAAGTGGTTTAATTGAAAAATTATTGAGAATAACTGTTGTACTTGGTTTCTTTTCACGTTTAGCAGGCGCAATAGTAGGACTTTTAGAAGGTTATATTATAGTATTTATTTTCTTGTTTATTGCAAGTCAGCCATTTATTAATATTAAAGAATTAAATGATTCAAAGTATGCTAATAAAATATTGGATAATACTCCAATAATGAGTAATTCAATTAAAAATACTAGAAACGCAATAAATGAAATATATGATCTTACAAAAATATATAAAGAAGACAAAGAGGCCTTTAATGAGCAGGCTATTGCATTATTCATAAAATATGATATAATAACAACCGAAAACGTTGAGTTACTTAGAGAGAAAGGAAAATTAAATTAATGTTACACTTAAAAAACGAAAATTTTGACGAAGTCATTAAAAGTGGTAATTATTTGGTTGATTTTTATGCGGAATGGTGTGGACCATGTAAAATGATGGGACCAGTACTTGAAAGCTTAGAAGATAAAATCAATATCGTAAAAGTTAATGTTGACGAGCATGAAGATTTAGCTTCTAAATATAGAATAATGAGTATACCAGCATTATTTTTCTTTAAAGATGGTGAAAAAAAAGAAGAAGTAATTGGTTTTCATTCAAAAGAGGAAATTGAAGAAATAATCGAAAAATTATAAAGTAAAAGGAAGGGGAGTTTTATGAGTAATTTGAAAGATTATAAAGAAATAGAAGAGCTAAAACCCATGGGAGAATATCCTATGTATTGGCAATATTTAACTGGACATGTAAACGAACTAATTAATACATTAGAATTATATGAAAAAGTTAGATTTAATACCGCAACACCAGAAGAAACTTTGAAGTGGATGAAAGTTTTCTGTATTGATAATTGTAATATTAAAGCTTTAAATGAAAGTGAAATAAATAATGGGTATATTTCTTATGCTAAATATGTAGATGAAGAATTAAAAAAATGTAATGGTTTAATAATCATGGAAATAGAAAGTAGTAGAACAGCACTTGAAGATTTAAAAAATTCACGTGATAGAGTAAATAAAACATTAGAAAAAAATCACAACTAATGTTTTTTCTTAATAATTAGAAGTAGGTGAGTTTTATGTGGACAAAGATATATTTAGGGACAGTTTTATTTGGAATGATTCCATATGCTCTTGAAAGAACAATATTTGAAATAAGACTAAAAAAAGAAGGATATAAAATAGTAAGCGATAGAGGATTTATACACGAAATAATTATCGCCGTTTTAGATATGATACCATTTTTTATACCAGTAATTAATATATTTAAGGGATTTAAATATATTAGAAGAGTAATTAAAAACAAGTACTATTATAATTTATATAAAGGTAAATTATTAATAGACGATGAAATAGTTAAAATTAATAACAATGAAATTGATGGCGAAGAATACAATAGTGAAATGGATAAGATATGCAATGTTTTAATTGATGGATTGGAAGTTTCAGAAGAAGAAAGGCAAGATTTAAGAAAAGCACTTGAAGCAAGTGAAATAATTGATTATTTAAAAGAAAATAATTGTGAAATTAATATAACTCAAGATATGGAGTTAGATGAAATGTATGATTATTTAATTAATTTAAAAGAAGACTTTGATTCAAAAAAAGAAAATGAGCAAAATGTTAAAACAGAATTAAATAAATCTAAATCATTTGATGAAATGACTAATGAAGAAAAAATAAGTTATTTAAGAAGAGAAAAAGAAGATGCCTTGAGTAATACTAAGGAAGAAGAAATGAAGCTTAAAATGAAAAAAGGTAATAAAGAAGAATAAGAAGAGGTGAATAGTTAGGCTGTTTTCCTAACTAAGTTTATGGATTATAAAGATATAGAGATATACGATTATGATTTGGATGAATCTTTAATTGCTCAATCTCCGATTGAAAAAAGAGATCATTCAAAATTATTAATTGTTGATAAAAACAATGGAAAATATATAGATGAAAAGTTTTATAACATAATTAATTATTTAAATAATGGAGATATTTTAGTATTAAATAATACTAAGGTTATGCCTTCAAGAGTAATTGGTTATAAAGAAGATACTAATGCTAAAATTGAAGTATTATTATTAAAAGAATTAGATACTGATATTTGGCAATGTTTAGTGCGCCCTCAAAAAAGAGTACATAAAGATACTATCATTATATTTGATGATAGTTTTAAGTGTGAAGTCATTGATGTATTAAATGATGGTATCACAAATGTAAGACTTATTTATAATGGATTATTACTAGAGCATTTAGATAAAGTAGGAGCAATGCCACTCCCTCCATATATTCATGAAAGATTAAATGATAATGATAGATATAATACTGTTTATGCAGAAAATTATGGTAGTGCAGCAGCTCCAACTGCTGGTCTTCATTTTACAAATGAATTGTTAAATAAAATAAAAGAAAAAGGTATAGAAATATTATATGTAACTTTAAATGTTGGACTTGGAACATTTAGACCAGTAAGTGAAAGTGATATAACTAAACATGATATGCACAAAGAATTATATGAAATAACACCACAAGTAGCTGATAAATTAAATGAAGCAAAAAAACAAAATAGACGAGTTATTTGTGTAGGAACAACTTCTTTAAGGACTCTTGAAGCAAACATACAAAAATATAATGAATTTAAAAGTACAAAAGAGGAGACGGGAATATTTATATATCCTCCATTTAACTTTAAAAGTGCTGATGCATTAATTACAAATTTTCATTTACCTAAAAGTACACTAATTATGTTAGTTAGCGCATTCAGTAGTTTAGATATAATAAAGAACGCTTATAAACATGCACAAAATGAAAAATATAAATTTTTCTCTTTTGGAGATGCAATGTTCTTAACTAATTTGAAAGGAGATAAATAATGGATTTAAAATTTAAATTGTTAAAAACTTGTTCTTGTGGTGGAAGACTAGGAGAATTTAAAACAAAATTTGGAACACATAAAACACCTATGTTTATGCCAGTCGGAACACAAGCAACTGTAAAGACTTTAAGTCCAGAAGAACTAAAAGATGCAGGCGCTGATGTAATATTATCAAATACATATCATTTATGGTTACGTCCAGGAGAAGATGTCGTAGATAATGCTGGAGGTCTTCATAAATTTATGAACTATAAAACTGGACCAATACTAACTGATTGTGGAGGATTTCAAGTCTTTTCACTTGCAAAACCTAAAGATATAAGTGAAGAAGGAGTAAAATTCAAAAGTCATTTAGATGGTTCAAATTTATTTTTAACTCCAGAAAAAAGTATTGATATTCAAAATAAATTACATTCTGACATTATGATGAGTTTAGATGAATGCCCACCATATCCAGTAACACATGAATACATGAAAAAAAGTGTTGAAAGAACATTAAGATGGATGAAGAGAAGTAAAGATGCACATAAAGATCCAGAACATCAAGCGTTGTTTGGAATAGTGCAAGGTGGAGAATTCGAAGATTTAAGAAAATTTTCGGCTGAAGAAACAGTTAAAATGAATTTTGATGGTTATAGTGTTGGTGGAGTATCAGTAGGAGAAGATGCTTCCACAAAATTAAAAATGATAGAATATGCTACTGCATATTTACCTGAAGATAAAATCAGATATTTAATGGGTGTAGGTGAACCTATGGATTTGATAGATGGAGTAATAAGAGGAATTGATATATTCGATTGTGTACTTCCAACAAGACTTGCAAGACATGGTAATGCACTTACAAGAAACGGAAGATGTAATATAAGAAATGCTAAATATATAAAAGATTTAACACCTATTGAAGAAGAATGTGATTGTTATACTTGTAGAAATTTTACAAAATCATATATTAGACATTTAATTGTTTCAGATGAGTCATTTGGACAAAGACTTATTTCTATTCATAACATTAGATTCTTAACTAAATTAATGGAAGATATTAGATTACATATAGAAAAAGACGACTTATTAGAATTTAGAGAAGACTTTAAGAAAAAATATTTTAATAAATAAAAAGCAATAATATATTGCTTTTTTATTTATAAATAATATCAATTTTATAAAAGAAATGTTAAAATATAATTAGAAAGGAATAAAATATATACTATGAATTACATACCACTTAACATTAAAACTGAGTATGATTTAATGAATAGTCTAATTAAAATTAAAGACTTAGTTTTATATTGTAAGAATAATAATATTAATTCTATTGGTATTACAGATTCTACTATGTTTGGTACTATGGAATTTTTAAATGCTTGTAGTTCAAATAATATTAAACCTATAATAGGTACTCCTTTTAATGTTGATAACATGTCTTTTATACTTTATTGTACTAATTATGATGGACTAGTTAGTTTATTTAAGTTAGTTTCTAAAAATAATACTAGTACCCTAGATATGAATGATTTTAAAAATATTAAAAATGTTAAATGTGTTTGTAATTTAGAAAACTATGATAATTTAAAATTAGTATTTGATAATGTTTATATTAGTTACTCTAGTGAAACAGGACGAGTTAATGCATTAAAAACAACTAATAATGTAGTTTATATAAATCTTATTAGATACTTTGAAAAAGATGATATTGAATATTTTAAATATATTAAATACATTGATGAAGGTAAAACTATTGATGAGAAAATTGATATAAAAGAAAGTTATTTTATTAAAGATATTAAAGAATATGATAAACAAACAACAGTTGAATTTGCTAGTGATATTGATATAAAACTTCCTGATGTAAAATTACATATTCCTAAATATAATGATAATTCAACAGATTTTTTAAAAGCATTAGTTAAAAAAGGCTTAGATAAAAGACTAAATGGTAATGTACCAGAAAAATATAAAAATAGAATTATGTATGAATTATCCATAATAGAAAAGATGAATTATGTAGATTATTTTTTAATAGTATATGATTTTGTTTTATTTGCTAAAAAGAATAATATATTAGTGGGCCCAGGAAGAGGTAGTGGAGCAGCCTCACTTGTTAATTATGCCCTTGGAATTATTAATATAGATCCACTTAAATATGATTTAATATTTGAAAGATTTTTAAATCCAAATAGAATTACTATGCCAGATATAGATATAGATTTTGACTCGGAGAAAAGAGAAGAAGTAATAAAATATGTTACTAATAAATATGGAGAAAATAATACAGCAAGAATAATATCATTTAATACATTACTTCCAAAACAAGTAATTCGTGATGTAGGTAAAGTACTTAATACTAGTAATATATTATTAGAAAACATTTGTAAATCAATAAAAGATGAGAAAACATTTGAAGAGCTTAATAGTAATTATGAATATAAAAAAATAGTTGGAAGAAGTGAAGAAGCCAAAAAACTTATTAACATATGTGATAGATTATGTGGTTTAAAGAAAAATACAAGTATTCATGCTGCAGGAGTAGTAATTAGTGATATTGAACTTAATAATTTTATGCCACTTTATAAAAGCAATGATGTTATATTAACTGGATATTCAATGGAATATATTGAATCATTAGGTTTATTAAAAATGGATTTCTTATCAATTAAAAATTTAAATACTATATCAAATATATTAAGTGATATTAAAAAGTTTGGAATTGATATTGACATAAATAATATTGATTTAAATGATAAAAGAACATTAAATCTTTTTAAGAATGCATATACAACTGGAATATTTCAATTTGAAAAAACCGGAATGAAAGCATTTTTAAAAGAATTATCTTGTGATTCATTTAATACTTTGGTAGATGCAATAGCATTATATAGACCAGGACCTCGTGAAATGATACCTGAATATATAAACCGTAAAAAAGGTAAAACTAAAATAACATATTTAGTAAAAGAATTAGAACCAATATTAAAAAGTACATATGGAATAATTGTATATCAAGAACAGGTATTAGAAATTTTAAGAACAATCGGAGGATATACATATAGTGAAGCAGATATTATTAGAAAAGCAATGTCTAAGAAAAAAGAAAATATTATCTTAGAACATAAAGAAAAATTTATCAATGGAGTTATTAGTAAAGGATATAACAAAGAAATAGGTGAAGAATTATATAATTTAATAATTAAATTTTCTTCATATGGATTTAATAAATCTCACTCAGTTGTTTATTCAGTATTAGCTTTTCAGATGGCATATTTAAAAATTAATTACACAATATTCTTTATGAGAAATTTACTTAATATGAATAAAAGTAGTGAATCAATAAAGGAATACATAGATGAATCTAAATTATTAGGAATTAATTTTTCTAAAATAGATATAAATGAATCTTGTCATGAATTTGTAATTAAAGATAAAAAATTAGTGTTACCATTTACATTAATAAAATCAATCGCAAGTGTAGTATCTGAAGAAATTGAAAAAGAAAGAGAAAAAGGAAAATTTAAATCATTTTATGATTTTATGATCAGATGTTATTCTAAAAGCGTTAATAGAAGAGTAGTAATATCTTTAATAGAATGTGGCGCTTTTGATTCGTTTAATGTTAATAAAAAGAGTTTAGTTAATAATATAGATGAAGTATTAAACTATGTAACATTATGTAAGGATTTAAATATTGTTATAGATGAAGAACCCGTATTTGATCAGATAGAAGATTATACAGATAAAGAAATAATAGATATTGAACTTAATAATTATGGTTTTTATTTATCATTCCATCCTGTTACAAATTATGATAGAAGTTCCTCAATTAATTTAAAAGAAATAAATAAATATTTTGATAAAACCATTACTACATTATTAAATGTTGAAAGTGTTAAAACAATAAAAACAAAGAATAATGAAAAAATGTCATTTATAAAATTAAGCGATGAATATAGTTCTATAGAAGGAATTATGTTTCCAGATGTATATAAAAAACTTGGAGAAATTAATAAGAACAAAGTATATAAAATAGTTGGAAAAATAGAAAAAAGAAATAGTGACTATCAATTAATTATTTATAATATGATTCTATTATAATGATAGTTAATTTTGCTTGTTAACCTAAAATGGTTGACAAGCTTTTTCAATTATGATATTATGAGGGTGAATTTGAAGAGGAAAGGAGTGAGAATATGGTAAGTAGAACAAATTCAAGAAAATTTAAATTTAACAGATATGTACAGGTGACTTGTGAGGTATTCTCACTAGGTCTTTAACTTTAGTTAAAAAGAAGAAGAATTAGAAAGGTCATGTGTATGACCTTTCTTTTATTTGTAAGAAAGAGGTGGTTATATGCAAAAGTTAAAAAATTTTAAATTAATTATAAATTATTTAAAACATGATAAATTTAAAATGATTCTGTATGTATTCCTAGTATTATGCACATATATACCAGCCTTATTTTCAGCATATTTTTGGGGTAAAGCATTAGAAGATTTACTTAGTAAAAATATAATTGGTTTTGCAATTTATCTAGGAATATGGGTAGGCATATCTATATTATGTTATACTGTAATCCAATTTTTAAAAGACAAATTATATAATTATTTAGAAATTAAGTTCACCAAAAATGTAACAATTGATTTATATAAAAAGATTGATAAATTACCTGCAATAGCATTTGAAGATATTGGAGTTGGTGAATACATAAATAGATTACACAATGATACTGATAGAGTTATGTCATTACTTAGTAGTTTAATTAAATTGATATGTAAATCATTAGTTGTATTATTTGTTATTATTATTTGCTTTAATATTTCTGTTATTTTAGGATTAGAAATATTATCATTTGCATTTATTATGGGAGTGGTGTCTTGGTATTTCTTTCCAAAAATTAAGAAGACTCAAGAAAATATTAAAAAAGAGTCAGATTTATGTATAAAGAAAACAACAGAAAATATTACAGGAATTAGAGAAATAAAAGCATTAGGTATTAAAAGTAACATAGAAAACAACATTACAAGTATTGTTAATGAATTATTTAAACATGAGAAGAGTATCAGATCATATGAAGTATTATACTATGCATTAAATAATGTATTATACTTCGCATTACAAGCTGTTATTCTCTTCACAGCAGGTAGATTTTTAATCGAAGGTAAAATAATTTATGCAGTGTTTAGTGTTGTAGAAATGTATATTTGGAGAATAGATGATGTTGTTGAATCTATTTCAGATTTTGGAGTTAATTTCAACAAAATATCTGTATCATTAAAACGTATTGATGAAATATTAAACAATAGAATATATGAAGATGAAAAATTTGGAAATGTAAATTTAAATAATACTAAAGGAATTATAGAATTTAAAAATGTTAAATTTAAATATAGAGAAGATGAAGATTATACACTAAAAGGGTTAAATTTAGTAATTGAGCCTAACAAAAAAACAGCAATAGTTGGAAGAAGTGGAAATGGAAAATCAACAATATTTAATCTGTTATTAAGATATTTTGATACAACAAAAGGTAAAATATTAATAGATGGAATAGATATTAAAGATTTAACAGAAGAATCATTAAGAAAAAATATTTCTATTATTAGACAAAGTCCATTTTTATTTAATGAATCAATCTTTGATAATTTTAAATATGTCAAAGAAAATGTAACATTAAAAGAAATAAGACGTGTTTGTAAAGAAGCATATATTGATGATTACATTATGTCACTTCCTAAAAAGTATAAAACAGTAATTGGAGAAGGAGGAGTTAATTTATCTGGAGGTCAAAAACAAAGAATTGCAATTGCTAGAACATTACTTTTAAATACAAAAATAATATTATTTGATGAAGCAACAAGTGCTTTGGATAATGAATCTCAAGAATTTATTAAAAAGACAATTGATTCATTAGTTAAAGATCATACTATTATAATAGTTGCTCATAGACTTTCTACTATTGTTGATGCTGATGTTATAAATATAATTGATTCAGGTAAATTATCATCTTCTGGAAATCATGATTACTTACTAGAAAATTCACCAGTGTATAAAAATTTATACAAAAATGAATCTTTAAATTAATAAAGAGTAACTATGTTACTCTTTTATTTATTTAGTAATATCTTGACAAAAATGTACTAAATGTGATACAATTAACTTGCGTTGAAGAAGAAAAGTAACTAAAAGAGTTATTAAAGTGAGTTAGGTATAGTGTGAACTAACATTAACATTTAGTGAAAGAACACTTCTGAGCTGACTACCGAAAAGATTATTCTTAGTAGACTAGTCCGGAGGGCAATCCGTTATTATGTTGCTAGGTTTGTTGGAACTGAAAAAGAGATTACTGTAATAACAAACCGTTTATATATTTATAAATGGTTTTTTTAAGTAATAAATTAAGGTGGCACCGCGGATACCCGTATTCGTCCTTATTTGTAGGATGATACGGGTATTTTATTTTAAACAAAGAAAGGAAGTGATGAGTATGTCAGATGATGATGATAATAATAACAATAAAAAAATAATATTTATATAGAGTAGATAATTTTAAATTTCATTTTATATCTACTTTATATAAAGATAAATAAAGTGGATAATACCTACAAAATCTATGTTATTTATAAAAAATAAATATAAGAAAGAAGGTTATAAAATGAAAAAAGAAATAAGTTATTTAGAAACAATAAAATCAATAAGTGAAATAAAAAAATATTTTGAAAAGCAATTAGAAAAAAGATTATCTTTAATTAAAGTTGAGTGTCCATTATTTGTAACATCTGATTCAGGATTACAAGACGGTTTGACAGGAGTTGAAAAAGGTGTGAGTTTTACAAAAGATGGAGAAAAATTCGAAATAGTTCATTCTCTTGCAAAATGGAAAAGAGATGCTCTTGGAAGATATGGATTTAAAATGCATACAGGTCTTTATACAGATATGAAAGCAATTAGAAAGGATGAAATTGTGGATGATATTCATTCATTATTTGTAGAACAGTGGGATTGGGAGAAAGTTATTGGTAAAGAGGATAGAAAAATTGATTATCTAAAAGAAACTGTTAAAACTATATATAAATCACTAAGACAAACTCTTATTTTTGTTAAAGAAAAATATAAGTATATAAAAGTTGAATTACCTAAAAAATTGTTCTTTATTACCAGTCAAGAATTAGAAGATATGTATCCAGATATTACTCCTAAAGAAAGAGAAAGATTAATTGTAAAAAAGGAAAAAGCTGTATTTATAATCGGTATAGGAGATAAGCTAAAATCAGGTATTCCACACGATTTGAGAAGTCCAGATTATGATGATTGGAAACTAAATGGTGATTTGCTTGTTTATTCAAAAACATTAGATAAAGAAATTGAAATATCTTCTATGGGAATTAGAGTAGATGAAGAATCTCTATTATCACAATTAAAGAAATCTAAATGTATGGATAGACTAAAGGCTCCATATCATCAAAAAATATTAAAGTGTGAGTTACCTTATTCTATTGGTGGAGGTATTGGAATATCTAGAGTACTAATGTTTTTATTAGAAAAAACTCATATTGCAGAAATTCAAGCATCTAGTTGGGGAAAAGAAACACTAGAATGTTTAAAAGGAAAGAAAATATTATAAGAAATGGGGGAATTAAAATGGAAGTTAAAAGTATTTATGATTCATATAAAGAATTATTTGATAAAGAAATTGAAGTAGAAGGGTGGATAAGAAAACATCGTAAACAAAAAGATGTAGGTTTTATTGATTTATCTGATGGAACATGTTTTAAAAAATTACAAGTAGTATATGATAAGAGCACAAAGGATTTTGAAGATATTTCAAAAATTCATTTTGGATCATCTATTAAGGTAAAGGGAATTTTAATACCTTCACCTGCAGAAGGCCAAAGTTTTGAATTAAAAGCTAAAGAAATTATTCTTATAGGTGATTGCCCAGAAGATTATCCAATTCAACCTAAAGCTCATTCTCGTGAATTTTTAAGAGAACAAGCTTATTTAAGACCAAGAACAACATTATTTCAAGCTGTATTTAGAGTTAGAAGTATATTATCAATGGCTATACATGAATATTTTCAATCACATGGTTTCTTATATTTACATGCACCAATCTTTACTGCAAGTGATTGTGAAGGTGCAGGAGAAATGTTTCAGGTTACAACGCTTGATTTGGACAGAGTAGCACAAATGGGTCAAGTATGTTATGAAGATGACTTTTTTGGAAAGAAAGTAGGATTAACGGTTTCAGCTCAATTTGAAGGAGAAACATTTGCTCAAGCTTTTAAAAAGATTTATACTTTTGGTCCTACTTTTAGAGCAGATAAATCACATACACCATATCATGTTGCTGAATTTTGGCAAATTGAACCAGAAGTTGCATTTTGTGACTTAGAAGGGATTATGGATATAGCAGAGGATTTAGTTAAATTTGTAATTAAATATACACTAGATCACGCAAAAGATGAAATGGAGTATTTGGATAAATATGTTGAGATAGGGTTAATCGATAAACTTACTAAAGTGTTATCATGTGAATTTAAAAGAGTACCATATAAAGAATGTATTGAAATATTACAAAAGAGTGGTAAAGATTTTGAATTTAAACCAGTTTATGGAGCCGATATTGCTAAAGAGCATGAAAAATATTTAACAGATTATTTTAAATGTCCATTCTTCTTAACAATGTGGCCAAAAGAATTAAAATCATTCTACATGAAACAAATGCCAGATGGAACTGTAGCAGGTGCTGATTTAGAAATGCCAGGAATTGGTGAAGTGTTTGGTATGAGTCAAAGAGAAGAAGATATGGATAAACTTATTGAAAGAATGAAGGAATTAGATATGAAAATTGATGATTATGAATGGTATATTAAATTAAGAAAATATGGAACTTGCAAAAGAAGTGGATTTGGTATTGGTTTTGAAAGATTACTAATGTACATAACAGGAATTGATAGTATTAAAGATGTAACGCCTTATCCAAGAGTTCATAAAAGTTGTGAGTATTAATATTAATGTGTTATAATTATTAATAATACTTGGAGGTTTTTATGAAAGTAAAGAATGATTACAATGAATGTTTAACAAATTTAGCTTGTTCAATAAGAAAATATTTTGAACTTGATTATAAACATAATACTTTAGCTTATATTGATAAGATGTTAGATGAATATAAACCTAAAAATGTAGTAACTATATTATGTGATGGTATGGGATCTAATATAATTGATAGAGTACTTACTAAGGATGATTTTTTAATTAAAAATCGAATTAAAGCGATTACTACTGTTTTTCCAGCTACTACTGTTGCTGCTACTACATCTATAACAACTGGATTAAATCCATCAGAATCTGGAATGCTTGGATGGAATACATATTTTAAAGGAATTGACAAAATAATAACAACATTTATTGGATGTTTAAAAGAAGATCCAGAACAAAAACCTATAGAAGAAGTAATTAAATATCGTGATAAATATATGATTACTAAGACTATTATGGATGAAATAAATGAGATTAAAAAATATAAAGCATATACTTTATATCCATTTGGAGAAAATCCATATACAACTCTCGATGATATGTATAATATTATTGAACAAAAATGTAGTGAAGAAGGAAAAAAATATATTTATGCATATGATATAGATCCAGATCATACTATGCATAAATTAGGTTCAGATTCAACTGAAGTTTATAAAATTATTAAAGACATAAATAAAAGAATACAATTATTAAGTACCAAACTAAAAGACACAATTATTATTGTTGTAGCAGACCATGGGCATTTAAATGTAGAAAATATTTATTTAGAAGATTATAATGATTTATTCTCTTGTTTAAAACGTAGTACAAGTATTGAATCAAGAGCGGTTAATTTCTTTGTTTTAGAAGAGAAAAAACAAGAATTTGTTAAATTGTTTGATAAGTATTTTGGTCAATATTTTGATTTGTATACAAAAGAAGATGTAATTGAATCAAAATTATTTGGTGATGGAAAAGAAAATGTGATATTTAGAGATGAAATAGGAGATTATTTAGCAATTGGAAAATCTAATATAGCATTAATGACTAGAGAATCTGAACCATTTGTTTCTCAACACGCAGGTTATACTGAAGATGAAATAATGGTACCATTAATTTTAATTAAAACTAAAAAAGATGTTAATTTAAAATAAAATAATATTGTTTTTATAAAGAAATAAATTGTTTACATTATTTACAAAATTACTAGATTATTGTTAAGTAATGTGAAACTTATTTCTTTTTTATGTTACTATAATAATAGGATGGGTATAATATGAAATGCTTCATTAAAATAATATTATTGGTAAATATGTTTTTCTTATTTACAAAAGTATATGCTGGAACATTAAATGTTGAAAGTAAAGGTGTAAGTGAAACATCCGGATTTTGTGGTGGAAATATACAAAGAAAAAATATTGAAAGCATAACATTTACAAATACAAATACCGTACCAAATGATGCTTTGGGAAGTTATGATGGAAGTAAGGAAAAAGATAAAAGTATAACGATATGGTATACAGATACTAACAATAATAATTTGTATGAATTATACGTTGGAAGTACAAATGGAGTAAGTGCTCCTTCAAATACAGAAAATTTATTTAAAGGATTTACTAATGTTAACAAAATCGATCTAAGTTATTTAGATATGTCTAGTGTAAGTGACATTAATAAAACATTTTTAAATTTATCAAAGTTAAATATAATAATAGTTAAAAAATCAAATATTATATACAACAGAAATTTTAATAGTAGCGTTAATGATAAATATATAATAATAGATGATGGAATAGATAGTAGTTGGGTTAGTGGTATAAAAAATAAAAATAATGATGATAAAACAGGAATAATAACAACAGGAGACTATTTTGGAAATAATAAAATTGTTGTTTTAGGTGATATTAATACTTCTGGAGAAATAACTCCACTTTCTTACGTTAGAATAAAAAATCATATTATGAAGTCTTCTATAATAACTGATCCTTTATTGTTATTAGCAGCTGATTATGATTTAAATGATAAGATAACACCACTTGATTATGTAAAAGTTAAGAATTATATTATGAGTAAAAATAATGGAAAATCTTCTAATGGATGGAACATAAACAAAAATTATGGAACGGGTAGTTGGGTACATTATTCAAAGAATAGTGATGAACTAAAAAAGTATTATAGTGGATCATTAACACTATTGCCATTTTCTGAATATGTTCCAGAAAAAGCAAAAAGTAGTGGAGATTCATTACCATTAATTATATGGTTACATGGATTAGGAGAGGTTGGTTGTAGCGATGCTAACTTTGAAAAAAGCGGTTTGATAAAGGTAATAAATGATTGGAGTACATACAATCTTAAAAATATACCCGCTATAATAATAGCGCCACGTCTAATTAGTGGTATGAAATCATGGACATCATTTGAAGAACCTTGGGTGTCAATAAAAGCAATAGTAATGTATGCAAAGGAAAAGTATAAAATAAATACTAATAAAGTAATTTTAATCGGACATAGTTTGGGTGGATCAGGAGTCGAAAATGTTAATAAAAATTCTCAAGATTTATTTTCTGCTTTAATTGTATTAAGTGGATACTGGTCAAGTCCTGCAAATGATAATATAGAATTTTATAAAAATATTGCAATGAAAGGATATTCTGAAGTACAAGATAATGCAGAACCACCAATAAAAACTGGAGAAAAAATGAAAGATTTCTTTAGTACAGTTAATCATTATAGTGATGTAACTATATATAAAAATGATAGTCATGGCCAAATACCAAGATTAGCTTTAACAGAAGATAAAAATAATGATGGAGTTTCAGATTTAATATACTGGGCTTTATCGCAAAATAAAAAATAAAAAGTTAACTAAATTTAAAAAGTTAACTTTTTTAATTATGTATGGTAAAATAAAATAGAGGTAGATAATATGATACTAAGTATATGTAGTGATCCTAAAATATTAGAAATAATGAGAATAGTAAACTTAGTTATAAATGTTATAAGAATAGCTGTACCTATAGTATTAATATTTGTATTAATGATAAAACTTTTAGGAGCAGTAACAAAAAGTGATGATGATGGATTACAAAAAGTTTTAAAAATTGCACCTAAAAATATATTGGCTGCAGCATTAGTATTTTTAGTGCCAATGATAGTTAGGATAGTAGTGCATATAACTGCGCCAGATTCAGAATATGAAAAATGTATAACAATAACATCAGTAGAAGAAATAGATAAAATATATGAACAAAGAATGGAACAGTTAGTATCAAAAGCTGAAGAAACGCTCAATATTAATGACTATAATATAGCATATAATTATTTAAAATATATAAGAGACAAAGACAAAAGACAAGGATATGAAGAAAGACTCGAAAAAGTAAAAAGTCAAATTGACAATTCTGGCAATCCAGATAGTCCTAATGTACCTAGTGGAAATAATGATTATGGAAAAGTAAATTATGATAATTTTAGATGGACGCCATATAAAGAAAATACTGGACCAGTTGCAGCTTACTATTCAAATGTTGTTGATTATGCTATATGGGCACCAGAAGATATTAGTGATTTAAATGGTGTATCATTACCTTTAATTGTTTGGCTGCATGGTGCTGGAGAAATGAGCTATACTATAAGCATTAATGACTATGTAAATACTGCATTTCCTAAAGTAATTAAAGAGTGGAGAAAATATAATCTAGATCCAATACCAGCAATAATAGTTGCACCACAATCTGCTGGAAGGTGGGTAAAACAATCTCCGGTTTTTGAAAAAAACATTGAAAGTATTAAAGCTCTAATTGAATATGCAAAAGCAAAATATAATATTGATACTAATAATATAGTTTTAATGGGACATTCTTTGGGAGGCAATGGTGTAGTATACATGTCTTATGAAATGCAAAAAAGATATTCTCATGATTATTTTAGTAAATTAGTGATAATGAGTGGAACCGAAAGTTTAAAATATCCAAGTAATGACATAGAAAGCGGATATAATTATTTTTCTAAAAAAGATGTACGTGGTTATACTGATAAATATAATTTAGAATGTGAAAAATTCTTTATCTGGATTGGAAAACATGAAAATTATAAATATTATCCTTCAACATCACATGGCGATATTCCAAGACAAGCATTGACTGAAGATTTAAATGGAGATGGAGTATCAGATTTAATTTATTGGCTTTTTGGTAAAAATTCATCGCAAGTTGATGATCCAGGTAGCGGTGGAGGTACTAGCGATAAAAATGGTTGGAATATAAATAAAGACTATGGAACTGGTGAATGGGTTTACCATTATAGAAATTATAGTGAATTACAAAAGTATTATTCTAGAACAATAGCATTTGCTGAATATGTTCCTAAAAAGACTATAAGTAGTGGTGACTCACTCCCACTAATAATTTGGTTACATGGTAATGGTAATGTATGCGGTGGAGATTGGTTAGGATTAAGGTATAGTCAGTTTGTAAGAGATGTTTATAGTTGGCAAAAAACAGGACTTAAAAATATTCCTGCAGTAATTATAGCGCCACAACTATATAGGCCAGCTGATTATTGTCCGGGATGGGGAGCAGGTGAAGCTAA